>JAEEGJ010026105.1_pt1 | contig 11882 bp, 8 predicted proteins | sample 8958761 | NCBI WGS metagenome assembly JAEEGJ01 (sample SAMN16246546, study PRJNA631951) | gut metagenome | biome: gut microbiome; feature: rumen; material: RS-attached | host: Bos | place: Iran: Karaj | collected 2018-10 | reverse complement strand
AAGGCCAGTGGAATTGCACGCCTGTTTACTAACCTTAAGGCCCGCCGTAATTTTGATTTTGTAATAATTGATTCTAATGAAGCCTTAACTAAGACGGCTTCGGAAAAATTCCCTGATGCCCGTGTTATGCGCGGTGATGCTACGGACGAAGCCTTCCTCCGCGACGAGGGAATTTTAAACTTTGACCTTGCAATTTGTACTACACACAACCATGAGATGAACATGGTGCTTGCCGCTTATCTGGAATCGCTCGGAGTTAAGCAGACGGTGAGTCTTGTTGGAAGCTCTGCCTTTGCTGAGATTTCGCGCAAGCTGGGTATTGATGTTCCGGTTCCGCTCCGAGACGCGGTCGTTGATTCTATTATGAGCCACCTTCGTGGTAAGTCTGTAAAAGAGATTCATACGGTAACAAACGGTCAGCTGGAAATTGTTGAATGTGAGGTTACTTCTGATTCTAAGGTGAACGGTAAGGAGCTTAAGGAGATTTCAAACCCTGGTACCTTCCTCGTTCTGCTGGACAAAAAATCTGGAACAGACCAGTATCAGATTGTAAATGGAAACACCCGGATTACAGCGGGCGATCATATTGTTCTTATTACAGTTGCCGAGAACAGTAAAAAAGTTCTGGCTTACTTTGGAAGTGGCGAGTAATGTTCATAATATCATTCTTAAAAATATCTTCCATTCTCCTTGCAATAACCGGCGCACTTTTTGCAATTCCGCTGGGCTTTGCATTTTATTACGGCGAAAGCTCGGTTTATCTCTCCTTTATAATTCCAATGCTTACAAGCTTTGTTTTTGTGACTGCTGTAAACATTCCAACCCGCAAATTCAAAATCACAATGAATACCCGCCAGACCTTTTTGATTGTTGCCCTCTCCTGGGTAGTAATCAGTTTTATGGGTGCCATTCCAATGTATGCCAGCAAAAGCATTCCCCGCTTTGTAGATGCCCTTTTTGAAAGTGTCAGCGGATTTTCAACAACCGGTTCAACAATTTTATCTGAAAGAGAAAGCCTTCCAAAATCAATCAACATGCTGCGCTGTCTTACCCACTGGATCGGCGGTATGGGAATCGTTACCCTCACCGTGGCCCTTATGCCTCTGCTTGGCGTAGGCGGCTTTCAGCTGATTAAGGCAGAAACCACCGGACCTGAAAAGGGAAAGGTAACTGCCCGTATCACAACTACTGCAAAAATCCTCTGGCTCATTTACTTTGGTTTTACAGCGGCAGAAACAATCGCCCTCAAGCTTGCGGGCATGACTTTTACAGACGCCCTTTCTCACGCCTTTGCAACTTTGGGAACCGGCGGCTTTTCTACACGCAATTCTTCTATCGGTGCCTACAACTCGGTTGCCATCGATGTAATCATAATGATTTTTATGTTCCTTGCCGGAATTAACTTCAGTCTTTACTTTTATATTTTTACGAGAAAATTCCGCGACATCACAAGCAACTCTGAGTTTAAAGCCTACCTCGCAATTGTTGCTGCCCTGATTGTTGCAGTTACAATTTCTCTTAAAAATGTTTACGGCAGTTTTGGCGACACTCTTCGCTACAGTTCCTTCCAGGTTATTTCGCTGATGACCACAACTGGTTTTTCTACCGCTGATTTTATGAAGTGGCCGGCTGCAACTCAGTTCCTGCTTTTTGTCACATTCTTTATAGGCGGATGTTCGGGCTCAACCTCGGGTGGTGTTAAGGTAATCCGCTGGCTGGTTCTTGGAAAACAGGTTCAGAATGAAACTCGCAAAATGCTTCACCCGCACGGAGTTTTCGCAATCCGCTTGAACGGGCGCCCTGGCCGTAAGGACATTGTTTTCAACGTAGCGGCATTTATGGCTGTGTATTTTGGACTTGTGCTTGTAACAACCTTCGTGGGCTGTCTTGGTCAGCTTGATGTTTGGTCAAGCTTTACCGGAGCCCTCAGCATGGTCGGAAATATTGGTCCGGGTTATGGTCTTCTTGGGCCTGCAGAAAATTTCGGCTTCCTCCCTGATTTTGTAAAATACTGGTACAGCTTTGCAATGCTTGCGGGCCGTCTTGAATTGTATACTATGATTATTTACTTCCTGCCGGTTTACTGGGAAAAATAGATGATGAAAAAAATCCCGCTTACATTTCTCTTCCTTTCTCTTTTTCTGCTTTCCTGCAAAAGCACGGGAGCTGTAAAAAAAGTTGATGAGAATGTTTCTTCATTGCGTCCAGTCTACATCACAAATACAAAAAAGGTGAACCTTCTGCCGCCTGCTGCAGCGGATGGAATTTTTGAAGGACTTCAACTACTGAACGGTAGTTTTGGCAACAGCAGTTTTACGCTTATGTCTTACAGCCAGATTGATGCCCGGGGAATCAGCCTTTCTTTGATGAATGATTTTGGCACAGATATGGGAAATGTTTTTTATGACGGCGGGCAGGTGATTTTTGATTCGGCTTATTTTCCGAAAGCACTTCCAGGCGAATACATAATCTGCGATATTCAGAATGCGTATTATGATGAAGCGGCACTTCGGGAAAATTATGAGAGTGCGGGCTTGAAGTTTGAAGTATGGCCTGCCGCCGTGGATAATGTTGGCGTTCAGGAAATCCGCTGCATTTATGACGGAAAAAAACTAATTGAAGAAATTACGATTTTAGAGAATACTATCACAATTAAAAATTATCTTCGCGGATACGAATATAATCTGACGAAGCTTGAGGAATAATTGAGGAAAATATGGAGCTTTATCTTTCAAAGCCCGGCCTAATGAGCTGCGCAGGAAACAATATTGACCAACTCTGGAAGGCTGTTACTACAGGCTGCCAGAGCGGGATAAAAAAAGTAACTGCCTGCAACGGCGAAGAATATTTTGCAGCTCGTATCCCGGATGATATTTTGAAACCGAGTGGTGGCCGTTACGATATGAAAATTATTCGTATTGAAAATGCGGCGCTCGAACAGATAGCTGATGATATTAATGCAGTAAAGTCTCGTTATGGTGCTGAGCGTGTTGCAGTGTGCATCGGTTCATGCGATAACGGAACTGAGTTTTCGCTGGCTAATCACAGAAAATATTTTACAGACGGTGAATTCCCAAAAGATTACAATATAGAAGTTCAGGGCGCGGATTATGTTTCAACCTTTGTGGCTGAAAAGTTCGGGCTCAAGGGACCAGCTGTAACCTTTGCCACTGCCTGTTCTTCGAGTGCAGGTGCAATCATCAAGGCTGCCGAAATGATTATGGGCGGCGTTGTGGATGCGGCAGTTGTCGGCGGAATTGATATTGCGTCTGATACAACGCTGATAGGTTTTAGTGCCCTTGAGGCAGTATCAAGCGAAATAACAAATCCTTTCAGTAAAAACAGACATGGAATTACTCTTGGGGATGGAGCAGCTTTTTTTGTTTTAAGTAAGGAACCGTTGAGTTCTGCGGTGGTTTCGACAGGCTCAACCACCGTAAAGCTCCTGGGTTGGGGCGAGAGTGCCGACGCTTATCATATGACTTCACCGGATCCAAGCGGGGCGGGCGCGGAAAAGGCAATCCGCCAGGCTTTGGAAAATGCTGGCCTTGCCACCAGCGACGTCGGCTACATCAATCTTCATGGAACCGGAACAAAGTTCAACGACAGCATGGAAGCAAAGGCCGTGGCCACAATTTTCGGCGAGGGCGACAGCGAGGGCAAGGCCACCCAGGTTCCGGTTTCTACAACAAAGCCGGTTACAGGACATACTCTTGGTGCGGCTGCTGCTCTTGAGGCGGCAATCTGCTGGAAGGCGCTTGTTGAAAATAAAGGAAAGGAAAATATAAAATTACCTGCCCAGGTTTGGGACGGTGAACGAGATGAAGAGCTTCCGCAGTTGAATATTGTGGACAGCAAATCAGGGAATGGAGACGAGGTAAAGAAGCCTCTCAAAGTCTGCCTTTCGAATTCGTTTGCCTTCGGCGGTGCTAACGCCTGTTTAGTAATTGGAATTTAAGGGGGCGTTGCGGGGGAATCCCCCGCTGGGTGGGGTAGCCGAAAACGCCGCAGGCGCTTGAGGCGTAGGGCGGGGCTCCGCCCTCCTGAATAAAGAATCATAAGGAGTTATTAAATATGGAAATTCAGCAACTTATCGAACACGACGAGCTTATCAACTATCTTCCTCACAAGGGAAAAATGTTTCTGCTCTCACGCGTAACACAGCACGATGTAAACAATCATACAATCACAAGTGAATATGATATTACAGAAAACTGTATTTTTTATGAGCCGGAGTTTAACGGCGTTCCAAGCTGGGCCGGCTTTGAGTTTATGGCTCAGTGTATTTCTGCCCTTACTGGAATTACAAATACAATCAAGGGTCGTAAGCCTCTTCCGGGCTTTATCCTCAGTGTAATGGAATTCAAGGCTGATGTAGGCTATCTCAAAAACAACACAACAATTCAGATGAAGGCAGTAGAAGATTTCCGCGATGAAGAAAATCATGTTTACCGCTACATCTGTGAGCTCTATGCAAACAAGAACGATGAAAAGCCTGTTGTAACAACAAAGGTTTCTGTAATGGAAACTGAAGATGCAGAGGCACTTTTCGGCGGTAATTAATATATTGCATAAACACGTCCACGCTGGTCCCTGAGCGTAGCTGAAGGGCAGTGGTGGCACGTCTGAAAAAAACTTGTCTTTTATAAATCGATAAATCATTTTGTTTTTTTCTAAAAGTAATTTATAATTTATCTGAATTATTATAACTGAGGATATTTATGAATAACGATTTAGAAAAACTGACTAAAGAGGAAAAAATCCGCCTCTTCAATGGTGTTGGCAGCTGGAACTCTTACGATGCAAACGGGAAGGTTCCTTCCTTTTCTATGAGTGACGGGCCTCATGGGCTTAGAAAACAGGATGCTCATAATGAAACTGAACATTATGCAGATTTAAACCGCAGCCGTCTTGCCACCTGCTTTCCAACTTCAAGCTGTATGGCTGCCAGCTGGGATAAAAGCCTCTTAAGCCAGCTGGGAAAATCAATTGCAGAAGAAGCCCAGTGCCAGGAAGTAGACGTAGTTCTTGGCCCTGGAACAAACATAAAGCGTTCGCCTTTGTGCGGTCGTAACTTTGAATATTTTTCCGAGGATCCATATCTTGCCGGAACTCTTGCGGCTCAATATATCAACGGAATGCAGGCTCTGGGAATTGGAACCTCGCTTAAACACTTTACCTGTAACAATCAGGAAAAGCGACGCCAGACTTCTAATTCAATCGTAAACGAAAAAACACTTTCAGAAATATATCTTCGTCCTTTTGAAATTGCAGTTCGTAAAGCACAGCCTGCAAGCATCATGGTTTCCTACAACAAGGTAAACGGCGAGTATGCCGCTGCCAGTAAGTTCCTCCTTACAGAAGTTCTCAGAAAAAAATGGGGCTTTAAGGGAATGGTCATCTCTGACTGGGGTGCCTGCATTGGAGCTGCTAACTGTGTAAAAGCCGGTATGTCTCTTGCCATGCCGGATTCTAACGGATATTTTTCTCACCAGCTTTCGGCTGTTTATGATGAAGATTCTGAGCTGCGTGAAAAGTTAGATGAGGCTAATCGGCTTGTTGTTGAAGCCGCAAAAAAATGGAATGGCGGTCATCAGCAGAAAGCTGACAATTCAAAAATTGATTTTAAGGCACATCACGCTGCGGCCCTTAGCTTTGCAACCCGCTCTGCAGTTCTTCTTAAAAATGACGGAGCACTTCCTCTCGCAGCAAAATCAAAAATTACTGTAATTGGCGGCCTTGCTGCTACAATGAAATTCCAGGGCGGTGGTTCAAGCCATATTTCAACTGCAACTTACCCAAGTGCGCTGGAAAGTCTTAAGGCCAAGGGTTTTGATGTTGAATATGCAGAAGGTTATTCTGGAAAGATTTGTGATGTAAGCGAGAGCGGATATAAAGAGGCTCTTGAGCTTGCAAAAAAAGCTGTTGCTGAAAAACGTCCTGTGCTCTTCTTCTGTGGTCTTACAGAAGAGTTTGAAGGCGAAGGCTTTGACCGTGAAAACATGTCTCTGCCACAGGTTCAGACAAAGCTGCTTGATAAAATTCTTGAAACCGGTGCAGAGGTGATTGCGGTTACCTTCAGCGGTGCTCCAATTGATTTGTATTTTGAAGACAAGGTTCAAGCAATCCTTCATATGTATCTTTGCGGCGAGGCTTGTGGCGAAGCTTGTGCAGAACTTCTTAGCGGCAATGTAAACCCAAGCGGAAAACTTGCAGAAACCTTCCCGTTCTCAGAAAAAGATACTCCCTGCTACGGAAACTTTGGCGGCGAGGATGATAACGTTGAATATAAAGAAGGCTCTTTTGTAGGCTACCGTCATTACGAAGCAAAAAATATTCCTGTTCGCTACGAGTTTGGTTACGGCCTCAGCTACACGACTTTTGAATATGCAAACCTCGAAGTTGATCTGAAGGCTCATACAGTTTCTTTTGACATTAAAAACACAGGCTCTGTAAAAGGTTCGGAAGCAGCTCAGGTTTATATTCAGAAGGCCGGGGCCGAATATCCTGAACTCCGCGGTTTTGAAAAGGTTGAGCTTGAAGCCGGCCACACAAAACGCGTAACTGTAGAACTGGATGAAAATGCATTTAAGAGTTACGACACTTCTGCCCACGACTTTGTTGCAGACCCGGGAATTTATTCTATAAAGGTTGGAGCATCTGTTAGAAAAATCCTTCTGGAAAACGAAGTTGAAGTGAGCACAGCAGAAGCAGCCGGCGGCACAGCCTCTTCTTACACTCCAGACACAGCCCTTTATGATTCTTTCTTTAATGACACTTACTACACTGCTCATCACCGCGGTACCTTTACCCCTGCCGACAATCTTGGCGACATGGCAAAGGAAAGCATTGTTGTAAGATTTATCATGAAGACAATTATCCGGATTATGCTTTTTACAATGAAGGGAAAGTCAAAGGATGATCCTTCTGTAAAAATTGCAATCAGCGCAATTATGGAAAATCCGCTTGAAAGCTTAATCAGTGTGACAAACGGAATTTTCTCAGAAAAATATGTAAACAAAATTGTAAAGGCAGCAAACAGATAAAAAATGGACAAGCTTGATTCGAGAACAAAATGGTCTTATTCAATTGGTGCTACCGGACGCGATGCAGCTTACGCCCTTGTGAGCATGTATCTTATGGCCTACATTCAGTACACAATGAAGCTGAGTGTGGCCCAGTTTGGAGCAATTTCTGCAATCATTGTGGGCTGCCTTATTTGGGATGCAATTAATGATCCTCTTATGGGAATCATAATTGAGAACTGTCATTTTAAGGCTGGAAAATATAAGCCCTGGATTCTTGCAGGCTCTGTCCTCAATGCCCTTGTAATTATTGCCCTCTTTACGGTTAGGCCTGAAGGCTGGGCTTTTGTTGCCTTTTTTGGAATCAGCTACCTGCTCTGGGGAATGACCTATACCATGAACGACATTGCCTATTGGGGAATGCTGCCATCTCTTTCCAGCGATGCCGGCGAGCGCAATATTCTTGTTACCCTTATGAGCATTTTTATCTGCGTGGGTCAGTTCAGTGTTGCGGGAATTGTACCAACAGTGATTGCAGGAAATGCAGTAAATGCTTACAGAATCACAGCCCTTATAGTTGCCCTGTGTTTTATAGGCTTTCAGCTGATTACGGTTCTGGGAGTTCGCGAACGCCACCACGAGGCCGGGGAGCATAAAGAAGCCCTTTCCCTCAAAGACATGTTTAAGATTTTTGTTCGAAACGATCAGCTGATTCCGGCTGGAATTGCTTCGCTTCTTTTCAACATTGGAACAAACCTTCTTTTGATGTTTGGAATGAACTTTTTCTATTTTGAGTTTGGATATTCAGAAGGCGGTAATCTTGTTTTTATTTTCACAGTAATGTACGGCCTTGGAACCCTTCTTTCTCAAATTGCCTTCCCATTTTGTACAAAGGCCATGGGCCGCAAAAAACTTTTGACCTTGATGACTGCAATTATCAGCCTGGGCTATCTGGTCCTTCTACTTACCGGTTATGCCCTTCCAAAAAGCCGCATAATCATAAATGCTGCAGGCTTTGTGATTTTCTTCTGCCAGGGGCTCTTTAATCTTGCCCTGCTTGTTATGCTCAATAACACAATTGAATATGATGAGTATAAGTTCCACGAACGACACGATTCAATTATTTCAACTGTGCGTTCATTTTCAGCAAAGCTTTCCAGCGCAATCAATCAGGGAATTGTAAATCTTGTTCTGATTATAAGCGGCATATATGCAATCAGCCAGCAGGTAAGTGCCCTGGAGGTAAAGGCTGGAAGCGGAGAAATGGCTGCAGACCAGGTTTTGTCTTTAGCAGACGGCTATCTTTCCACTGCGACAGGCAGTCAGCTTTTTGTACTGCGCCTTGGAATCACCCTGATTCCACTTCTTGCCATTGTTATAGCCTGGCTTATTCTTGGTAAGAAATACAAAATAGATGAAGCTGAATACGAGAGAATCTGCGCGGAACTAAAAGGCTAGCCACTTTGACGGCAGTGCTATCTTGTATTTGACAAAATCTTAAAAACTGTCAATAATAAGAAAACCCAAAATAAAATGAGGAAATTATGGAAAACGAAAATCTTGATAAGAAAGTTCTTGTAACTGGTGCGAGCGGTGGAATTGGCCGTGCAATTGCTGTTGAGGCTGCTAAAGCCGGATATTATGTAATCTGTCACTACAACGGAAGTCAGGGAAAAGCAGAGGAAACTCTCTCTCAGATTCAGGCTGCCGGCGGACAGGGCGAACTGATTCAGTTTGATGTTTCTAACCGCGAAGACTGTAAGGAAAAGCTTACTGCTCTTTCAGAAAAATACGGTGCACTCTGGGGAATCGTAAATAACGCTGGTGTTACCCGCGATAATACTTTTGTTGCAATGAGCGGTGAAGACTGGGACAAGGTTATCCACACAAACCTCGACTCTTTCTACAACGTAATCAACCCGCTTCTTATGCCAATGGCAAGCCGTAAGAACAAGCGCGGTGGACGTGTAATTACAGTTTCTTCTGTAAGTGGTGTAGACGGAAACCGCGGACAGACAAACTACTCTGCTTCTAAAGCAGGTATCATTGGTGCTACAAAGGCTCTCGCAGTAGAACTCGCAGGCCGTGGAATCACCTGTAACGCAATTGCACCTGGTGTAATCGAAACCGATATGACTAAGGCAATCCGCCCTGAAGTTTACGAAATCATCATGAAGACAATCCCAATGGGACGTGCAGGAAAGCCTGAGGAAATTGCATCTGCTGCAGTATTCCTTTTGAGCGAAGGTGCAGCTTACATCACTCGTCAGGTTATTGAAATCGACGGCGGAATGTAAGCCTTAATAAAGAGGAGGGGGAAGTCTCCCCCTCGGTCGCACTTCGTTGCGACCTACCCCTTCCAGCGGGGGCAAAAATCAAAGCCCAATCCCTGCCCCCGCAACGCCCCAGAACATCTGCTAACTGAAACATCTGTTACCAAAAACTTTATTTCTTGCGAATATAGTTTACGCATGTTAAAATCAAATAAATAAAATAATCACTATCTAATAAAGTCCTTTTTATACTTTTATGTAAGCCAAGTATTTTATGGAGGACGCCTTTGAAATTCTTGAATCGAAAAAATCTTCTGATGCTTCTTTTTACGCTTTATGGGCTTGCATGTATTGTAGGGGTTACAAGATTAGCAAAAATCTCAGGCCATATTATACGCTACGGGAACTTTGTTTTTCCGGTTTCTTCCATACAGGGAATCATTGCGGCTTTAAATTCTTTATGTTGTGTAATACTGGTTTTTATTGATTTCAGAAAAGGAAGTAAACTCGCCTTAGGTATAATGGCATTAAGTTTACTGGCTGCTCTGAATCCGATTATTTACAATCACAATCTTGCGTCCCTTCCTAGTGTAGTAACTTCCCTGGTTTCTTTTACTACAATTTTAGTTATCTATTCATTTTATAAAAAATCTTCCATCAGCAGTCTCACAGATTTTATTACCGGCTTTCCTAACAGACGCTATTATGTAAAATATTTGAATCAGCAGCTTGAGGACAAAAAGAATTTCTTCCTTGCCTGTATTGAAATTGAAGATTTTAAAAATATCAATGATGTTTATGGTATTCAGGCCGGAGATTATATTCTTAAGGAAATTGCTCCAAAGCTAAAGAGCATGCTTGGAAAAGATGAAATGCTTTTTAAAATTACCGGCGGAATTTTTGCAATGGTTCTGGATGAAAATAATTATCCGGAAGAAAAGCTTAAGCTGATAATCCGTTCTGAGGTTATGACTCTTCCTCCAAAGCATGGAGAAGACCCTTCAATAAAAAAGACCTGCAACGTTTCGCTTGCGGCTGGTGTGCTTCATGTAGACCAGAATTATGATAAAGAAAGAAATTCTTCCAGTGTTCTTCGTTATGCCGAAATTGCTCTTGCTGAGGCGCGAAAGTCTCAGGATCAGAAAATCTGCCTTTATGATGATTCTCTTTTAAATTCTGATTTTGAACAGAAGGAAGCAGAATTCCTTATTAAAGATGCTATGGTCCACAACTGGTTCTTCCTGGTTTATCAGCCTCAGTATATTACCGAGGGAAAAAAGCTTCGTGGTTTTGAGACTCTGATTCGCTGCCGAAAGCCTGATGGAACAATTGTTAGTCCGGCTTTCTTTATTCCTGCTGCAGAAAAGACAAACCTTATTACTGAAATAGATGATTACGTTCTTCGCCGGGCTATGACGGAGATGAAGCCGCTTCTGGAAGCAAGTAGTCAGAAGTTTGTTGTTTCAATCAATGTTTCTGCAAAAAATATTGCTACAGAAAACTTTGCCCAGAAAATTAAGCAGATGATAGATGAAACTAACTTCCCGGCTGAAAATCTTGAAATTGAAATTACAGAATATTCTTTTGCTGAGTCCAGGGATATAACAATTGACAATATTCTTACTCTGCGCACTCTTGGCGTACAGATTGCCCTTGATGATTTTGGAACGGGCTATACTTCTATTGCCCAGCTTATGAAGCTTCCCGTAAATCTTTTGAAAATTGACAAGAGCCTTATTGATGAGCTGGAAAGTGACCCTGTTATGAGCGACATGGTAGATTCAATAATTTACATGGGCCACATTATGGACTGCGAAGTAATTTCTGAAGGTGTTGAAAACGAAAATCAGCTGGAGATTCTAAAAGATCACAAATGCGACTTTATCCAGGGCTTTGTCTGGGGAAAGCCGCTGCCTTTCGAAGAAGCAAAGGCCCTGTGTAAGTAGTTTTCTCAAAAGTGTCATTCCCGGGCTTGACCCGGGAATCTAGACAGGACAGTGATGTCTAGATCTTCGGATCAAGTCCGAAGATGACAAATGATTGAATTTTACTCATTTTTCTTATATTCTTACTGTATACTTTCATTTTTAACTATTAGGGAAGGAATTTATTATGGAATTCACAAAACCAAATGGAAAGCGCCGCGTTGTTGTAACTGGTGGCGGTATGGTTTCTGCGCTTGGACGCGATTGGGAAACTGCTTATGCAAACCTTAAAACCTGCAAAAATAAAATCCGATATATGCCGGAGTGGGAACGCTATACAAAGATGAATACTCGTCTTGCATGTCCTTTTGATGAGGAGCTTCCAAGCTTCCCACGCAAAAAGGTACGTGGTATGGGCCGTGTTGCTCTCCTTGGCCTTCTTTCAACTCACGATGCTTTGCAGATGGCTGGTTTGCTCGCTGAAGACGGCGATGATGTAATTGAAGAACTTAAAAACGGACGCACTGGTATTGCTTACGGAACCTGTATGGGAAGTATGGATGCTATCGGCGACCTTGCAAAAATGGTTGAAACTGGTGATTCTTCGCACCTCAACAGCCAGACATATATTAAGGCTATGCCACAGACAAACGCATGTA
>JAEEGJ010026103.1_pt1 | contig 11882 bp, 6 predicted proteins | sample 8958761 | NCBI WGS metagenome assembly JAEEGJ01 (sample SAMN16246546, study PRJNA631951) | gut metagenome | biome: gut microbiome; feature: rumen; material: RS-attached | host: Bos | place: Iran: Karaj | collected 2018-10 | reverse complement strand
GCAGCATCACCATTAGCGACTTGAAGATCAGTCAGCAGTAAGAGATTATTTGCGACAAATAAGAAAAAACGTTCAAGGTAGCGTAAAAATGTTACCCTGAACGTTTTTTTTTATTCTATGAAACATTATTGATAGTACTTATTGTAATTTGATACTAATTTTGCAGCAACAAAAAACAATATTTACTCTAAAACAACAACGCTTATGAAAAAAGTATTTTTACTCGCAATGCTCTTCGCAGCTACAGTTTGTAACGCACAGGTAGTTCTGTGGGATGGAACGGACAAGGAAGTCGGTTCGGACGGTGGTTTCTGGAACCGTGCAGATCCTACTGTAGTAGAAGAAGATGGCAACAAGATAATGAAGTTCACGCTGAAGGCTAACCCTGGTGGCTGGAACGACGAGCACCACAACGCAGCACTGCCTGTTGGCGATGTAGACTTCAAGGCACTGCGCCGTTTGACCATGCGCCTGAAAATGACTGATGCACACAATGTGCTGGTACAGCTTGAGGGTAAGGATGGTGCCTATAATGCTGAGCGTATAGCATGGTACAATGGTGGTGACGGATGGCAGGTTATGGTTTATGAGTTCGCTGCCGGTCCTGACAACGAAAAGGTTACGGATAATGGTAATAACGTGCTGGCTATCTGGCCTTTTGAAAAGACGCCTCAAGGTGAAGGTAAAACCATCTATGTCGATGATATCAAATTTGAGGGTACGATGGTGAATGGCAAGGGTATTCTTGCATGTGCCGACAATTCGCTGACAGGTGAAGTCAAGGTGACTGGTGTCATTGGCAAGGGTACCTATCAGTGTACATGGGATGGCGACTGGCATCCGGAGGCTTACGACGACTATGCTCTGCTGGCTAAGAAACTGGCTTCTACAGCTACTGTTCTCGACGTCTCAGAAGCTGGCCGTTGGGACGAGGACTGGACAGCCATTCAGGCTAAGTGTCCTGGCATCGTCATCCGTACCGATGCTACTGGCATTGCCAATGTAGCAAAGAGTCAAGAGCAAACTGCCAACAGCCAATACTTCAACCTCGCTGGTCAGCGCGTTGCTCATCCTGCTAAAGGCCTGTATATCGTCAATGGAAAGAAAGTTTTAGTTAAATAGTTAGGTTTGGTTAGTAGTTTTTTTTTGATGAAAAGATTGTTAGTTAGTTAGTGTGTCGCCCGCAGCCTACACAGGCTGCGGGCGTTTTCTTATTGCCAGCGCAGTTTTTTTGAAAAATATTGTAATAAAAAAGGTAGAAAGACTTGTTTTTAGGTAAGATTTTCCTATCTTTGCATCACGAAACTAACCAAAACAATTGTTTACGGATGAAAAAGATAGCTGCGCTATTATTGCTTTTGGCAATGCTGACAGCATGTTCGCAAAAGGAACAGACCTACAAGATAGCCGTGTCGCAATGCTCCATCGGAAACTGGCGGTTTAAGCTGAACAATGAGATGCTGGCAGCACAGCACTTGTATGAAGAGGATGTCAAGGTGGAGATTATCAACTGCTTTGACCAGTCGGATGTGCAGGTGCGACAGATAGACTCGCTGGTGAATAGCGATGTTGACCTGTTGGTGGTGGCTCCTAACGAGTACGAAGAGGTTGCTCCCGTCTTAAAACGTGCCAAGGAGAAGGGTGTGCCCGTCATTCTGTTTGATCGCAGAGCCGATACTGATGACTATACGGCCTTCATTGGTGGTGACAATGTCAGCGTGGGACGTATTGCTGCCGAACATGCGGCAGGTCTGGCTGCCGAGATGGCTGAGCGTAAGGTGCTGGAAATTGCCGCCCTGCAAAGCACGTCACCTTCGCGTGACCGCCATCAGGGATTTGAGGAGACTATGCGCCAGCACCCTGAGGTGGACTATGAATGTATTTTCGGTGACTGGGACGATCACCACACGCAGGATATTGTGCAGGAGGTGCTGAAGCGTGAGCATCGTCCTGACGTCATCTTCTGCCATAGTGACTTTATGGCTCGCGGTGCTTACTGGGCTGTGAGGGATGCTAAATTGGAGGGGCAGGTGAAGATTATTGGTGTAGACGGTTTGCCTGGTGCTGATGAAGGCATTGAACACGTGCAGCAGGGGCACTTTGCAGCTACTTGTGTCTATCCCACCCATGGTGAGCTAATAGTTCGTCTGGCCTTGGACATTCTGACGGGTAAACCTTATGAGCGTCAGAATGTATTGCCCAGCGTTCTCATAACGCCTGACAATGTGAATATGGTGGCTCTCTATGGCAATGAGCAGATGAAGCTGAACAACGACTTGGTAACTATTCAGGGCAAACTGGAGAACTACTTCGGACTCTATAACATCCAGAGCCGTCTGTTATGGTCGTCGATGGCTGTCATTCTGCTGTTGCTGGTGGCTGTAGGGCTGACATGGCGCGCCAGAAAGCAGATCAAGCGTGCTCATCGTCGACAGAAAGCACTGAACAAGGAGCAGACACTATTTTATACCAATGCCAGTCACCAGTTGAAGACACCACTGACGCTGATAGCCGGACCTGTTAAGGAATTACGCGAGCGACAAGTGCTGAAAGGGGATGACGAACAGCTGCTGGAGATAGCTGACAGGAATATCCGCCAATTGGAAGGTCTGGTGTCGAACGTGCTGAATTTCCGCAAGGAGGTTGACGGCACGATGATGCATGATAATAACGTCAGTCAGGCGGCTGAGGAAAGCGCTGCTGACTCGGAACAATTGATTCAGGGAGAGCACCTGAACATGTTGAAGCAGGACGATACTGACGAACTGCCCAACATTCTGATTATTGACGACAATGCCGATATGCGTCGCTACCTGCGTACGTTGTTGGCTAATAACTACTATGTCATGGAGGCTGACGACGGACAGAATGGTCTGCGACTGGCTCGCGAGAGTGTGCCCGACCTCATTGTCAGCGACGTGATGATGCCCGTCATGGACGGCTTGGAACTCTGCCAGCAGCTGAAGGAAGACTTCATCACCAGTCATATCCCCGTCATTCTGCTTACTGCCCGCTCGACGGAGGCTCAGCAGATGGAAGGGTATGAGCATGGTGCAGATGCCTATCTGACCAAACCTTTCAAGGCTGAGCTGTTGTTGAGCCGTATCAGCAATTTGCTGAAGAGTCGCCAACAGCTGCGTCAGTATTTTGGCGACCAGTCGTCAGCTGCGTTGCCTGCTGGCGAAGATGCCAAGCCCGTGAAACTGACCACACAGAACAGCCTGTTCATGGACAGCCTGAAGGAGGCCGTGCGTAACAATATGTCAAATCCGAATCTGAAAATGGACGATTTGGGTGAGCAGTTAGGTATTAGTCGTGTGCAGCTATACCGTAAGGTGAAGGTGCTTACAGGACTGTCACCCATCGAACTGTTGCGACAGATGCGCTTGGAGCGTGGTAAGGTTTTGCTGAACAGTACCACCAAGACTGTTGCCGAGATAGCCTTCGAGGTCGGCTTTGGTACTCCCAGCTATTTTACCTCCTGTTTTAAGAAGCAGTATGGTAAGCTGCCTATGGAGTATCGGTCGGAATAGCAAAAATAATAAAGAGTATCTTTGGATTGTTACATGAAACAAAATTTTTAGTGCCAGAACGATAATTGTTAGTCTTTTGCGCGTAAAGAGCGTACTTTTGCGTCAGTGAAATCTGAACAATAGTACTAACAAAAACGCAAAAGCAAATGAAACAATCCAAACGATTCTTTCTGAGTGGCCTGTTGCTGCTTCTGTGTACAATGATGTACGCGCAGGAAGCAATTACGGGTACAGTGTCCGACGCCATGGGTCCCGTCATTGGCGCTACGGTGATGGAAAAGGGGACAACGAATGGTACGGTTACCGACTTTGACGGTAACTTCAAACTGAAGGTGCAGGCTGGTAAGACGCTGGTATTCTCGTACATCGGTTACAAGAGCCAGGAGCTTCCTGCCAAGGATGGTATGCAAGTCACCATGGAAGAAAATGCCAAGGAACTGGCCGAGGTGGTGGTGACAGGTTATACCACCCAGCGTAAGGCCGACTTGACAGGTTCTGTTGCCGTGGTACAAACCAAGGAGCTGAAGACCAGTGCAGACACCGATCCTATGCGTGCCCTGCAGGGTAAGGTTCCTGGTATGACCATTACCAGTGACGGTTCTCCTGTTGGTGCTGGTACGGTACGCATCCGTGGTATTGGTTCGTTTAACTCGTCACAGGACCCTCTGTTTATCATTGATGGTGTGCCTACGACGACGAATCTGAATACGCTGAACATGAACGATATCGAGTCCATGCAGGTGTTGAAGGATGCTGCCTCTGCCTCTATCTATGGTTCGCGTGCTGCCAACGGTGTCATCATTATCACCACTCGCCAGGGTAAGAAGGGCGACAAGGTGAAGGTGGACTTATCTGCCAACCTGACAGCTCAGTTCTACAATAAGCAGACCATGATGAAGTTGTCAAACTCTGCTGAGTATGCTACCGCTATGGCACAGGCTGCCCTGAACGACGGCTTGAATCCAGAACAGTATGCCAACAACTATGGTCTGACCCTGCATGCTGAAGATGGTACACCGATTTCAGCCTATAACCCTGCTACAGGACAGATGGAGAACTATATTGTCAACGGACGCTATGGTGGCTATCTGAACGAGAAGCGCACTATGCGCTATAGCGATACTGACTGGCTGGATGTGATTTCTCGCACGGGGTTTGCACAGAACTACGACCTCTCTATCTCTGGTGCCACTGACAAGTATTCAGCACTGTTCTCGCTGGGTTATAAGAAGAACAAAGGTATCTTGAAGTACACTGACTTTGAGAGTATCTCTGGTCGTCTGAATACCAGTTTCAAACTGAACAAATACATCACGGTTGGTGAGAACGCCACCATCACCTATTCTAATCAGGTAGACTGCCGTCCGCTGGAGAATGCGCTGAAGATGTCACCTACGCTGCCCGTTTATGAAGAGGATAATACCACCTTCTCAGGTCCTGTCGGTGGCATGAGCGATCGTCAGAATCCTCTGCGTGAGCTCTACCACAACCGCGACAACCGTCTGAAGATGTGGCGTATCTTTGGTAACGCTTTCGTCAACATTGAACCTGTCAAGGGCTTGATGCTGCGCTCTAATTTCGGCATCGACTATTGGTCAGAGTTTATACACAGCGTGACCTACACTTGGCACTCTGACGTGGTGAACAACGATACTCCATCGACAAACCTTGGCAACAAGACTTCGATGAAGTGGACGTGGTCAAACACAGCAAACTATAACCTCACGCTCTTTGGTGATCACACCTTCAACCTGCTGGCAGGTATGGAGCTGCACAGAGATGTGGAAGACCGTTCGTCTGCTTATGCACAGATGTTTGCGCTGGAGAACTATAAGTATATGTGGCCCGATGCTGCTACTGGTACACAGCGTGCAGGTGGTATTGAGGAAGGATATGCACTGGTCTCTTTCTTCGGTAAGGTTGACTACAACTGGAAAGACCTGGTGCTTGCATCGTTCACCATCCGTCATGATGGTTCCAGCCGCTTTGGTGAGAACAACCGCTATGGTACGTTCCCTGCCTTCACACTGGGTTACCGTCTCTCTCAGAACCTGAAGCTTGAATGGCTGGACGACCTCAAGATTCGTGGTTCGTGGGGACAGACAGGTAATCAGGCCATCTCTAACTATGCTCGTTTCGGCCTCTATGCCGCTACTTATGGTGGTGAGCGCAATGAGTCTACTGCCTATGACCTGTCTGGTGTCGGCAAGGGAACCTATCCCTCTGGCTTCCGTGCTACCCAGTCGCAAAACAACGACCTGAAATGGGAGACCACTGAGCAGTTGAATGCTGGTCTTGACTTTACCATGTTCCGCAACTCTCTGTATGGTTCGGTAGATATTTATAAGAAGAAGGTGAAGGATATGCTCATCAGTCCCGCTTATCTGGGTTCGATGGGTGAGGGTGGTGCCTCTTGGCTTAATGGTCCCTCTCTGCAGAACTGGGGTATGGAATTTGCCCTTGGCTTCCGCCACACCACGAACTATGGTCTGAAGTATCATGTCAATGGTAACTTGGACTTCTTCCGCTCAAAGGTGACTTACCTGCCTGAAACGACCACAGGTTCATACGTACATACTTCTAAAGAGAATCTGGTAGAGTCTGGCAAGCCTTATGGCTCTATTGTGGGTTACGTCGTTGAGGGTCTGTTCCAGAATCGCGAGGAGGTTCTGGCCAGCGGACAGGAGAATGCCCGTGTGGGTGGTCTGAAATATGCAGACCTTGATGGCAATGGTGTTATCAATGACAAGGACCAGACTTGGATTTACAATCCCGTTCCCAATTTCTCTTGGGGTTTGAATATTGAACTGGCCTATAAGAATTTCGACTTCTCGATGTTCTGGCAAGGTGTAGCCGGCAAGGATGTCTATAACGACCAGAAGTTCCAGACGGACTTCTATTCTATTACTGACCCAGGTTCTAACAAGGGTAACCGCATGCTTGATGCCTGGACAACAGCCAATACGGGTAGTGATATTCCTGCACTGACCACGAACAATACTGGTAATGAGAATCGTACGTCAAGCTACTTTGTAGAGAATGGCTCTTATGGCAAGCTGCGCCAGGTTCAGCTGGGATATAATGTTCCCGACAAGTGGTTGAAGAAGGTGAAGATGACCAGTGCCCGCGTATATGTATCAGCTCACAACGTGCTGACTATTAAGAGTAGCTCGCTGACCTGTGCTGACCCTGAGAACCCCGGATGGGCTTATCCTAACTCTACTTCCATCTCGTTTGGTGTTCAGACATCGTTCTAATTAAATTGTTCATCAATCATTGTAAATAGTTATGATTACTAAGATATATAAAACATTATGCGCTGGTCTGGTATGCTGCGGTTTTGCTGCAGTACTGACAAGTTGCAACGATTTCATTGATGTCGAGCCTCAGGGTGTCATCGACGAAGACCTGGCTATGAACCAGCCCAATGAGATGGTGACATCGGCCTATGCCAAGCTGGGTGACGACTGGTATACTTATCCCTTTAACCTCTGGCCCTATGGAGACGTGTCGTCTGACGATGCCATGAAGGGTGGTTCAGGTACAACAGATACGGATTATCACTCTGTGGAGGTTTGGTCTACGCTGACAGCCCTTACACCTGGTGGCCATATGGATGAGCTATGGTACCAGCTCTACTGCTCTATCAGCCGCTGCAACCGTGCCCTCGTTTCTCTGGATGAGTATGGTGTTAAAATGCTGGGTGAGGAGACAACCAATATCCGTCGTGGCGAGGTGCTCTTCCTGCGTGCCCATTTCTACTTTAAGTTGGTGCAGCTTTGGAACCGTGTGCCCTGGATTAATGAGGCCGTATATCGTGACCATAGCGAGGAACAGACCTCAAATCGTGAGTTTACGCACGACGAGTTGATGCAGAAGATTGTAGCCGACTTCAAGACTGCTTACGACCTGCTGCCTGTCAAACAGACGGAACTGGCCCGTGCCAACAAGATTGCTGCTGCTGCCTATCTGGCTAAGTGCTACCTGACGATGGCTTGGGGCGACGGTTACGAGGCTACTACTGGTGTCAGTCACATCAATAAGCAGTACATGCAGGAAGTGCTGAACTACACCAAGGTAGTGGAAGATTCAGAATATGGCTATCTGGAGGACTTCGGTGACATCTTCCTGCCTGACTACAAGAACTCGAAGGAGAGCATCTTTGCCGTACAGCACTCTGGTTATGAGGAAGATAATACCCGTTTTGGACGTGCCAACTGGTCAAATATGCTTAACGGTTGCTGGCAGATGTGGTCGTGCGGATGGGACTTCCACAAGCCCACGCAGAACCTGGTCAACGCCTTTAAGACACAGAATGGTCTGCCCATGTTTGACACTTATAATGATGTTATCGCTTATCCTATCAACGGCGCTCCTACCGCACAGAAGTGGGATCCACGTTTGTTCCATACTGTTGGCATGCCAAGCTTCCCCTACAAATATGAGGATGCATTCACCATGACCAAGGACAACTCGCGTAACCCCAGCACCTATGGCTACTATACCTCACTGAAGGAAGTGCCTCAGCGCTCAAAGGGCGAGACATACGACAACCCCTGGCAGGCTTTTGCCATGAACGACTACGTGCTGCGCTATACTGACGTCATGCTGATGCGTGCCGAGGCTATGGTAGAAACGGGTGACCTGACAGGTGCTCTTGCCATTGTCAACGACATCCGTCAGCGTGCCAAGAACTCTGTTGGCAAACATATCGGCTATGCCGCTGACCAGTGTGAAATCAATCTCTACACCACCAGCGATTTCTCGACAGCTGAGAAGGCACGTCTGCGTGTTCAGTGGGAGCGTCGTCTGGAGATGGCCATGGAGCAGAGCCGCTTCTTCGACCTGCGCCGTTGGGGAATTGCCTCACAGACACTTAACAAGTTCTTCGAGAAGGAGCAGAACAGTGTCTACGATGGTCAGGAGTATGGCAAGTACTACAAGGATGCTCACTTCACACCTGCTAAGAACGAGTACTTTCCACTGCCTTACAACCAGCTGTACTATGTACCTGGATTGTACGACCAGAACAAAGGTTATAACTAAAAACACGATAGCTATATGAAAAAGTTTATTATAAATTTTGGTATAGGTTTGGTTTGTTGCTGTCTGACGGCAACAACCCTCACCTCCTGTCAGGACAAAGACTACGACCAGGAATCAATGAAGGTCTCTGCACCTGATGCAACTCAGATCAGTGGTCAACTCTCAGGCGATGACTACACCCTTACATGGCCTGCTTTGGCCAGCGGACAAACCATGGTAATCTCCATTTATCGTGACGGTACGCTGTCGTCGGTAGAGCGCGCCACGGGCAATTCGTTCACTCATAAGAATGTTCCCACGAACGTACAGTTTGAATATGTATTCAAGATTGTTGAAGGTGATAATTCGTCAACAGGTGCCGTAACACGCTATATGCGTAAAGGCGCTACCAGTCTCACTGGTGTACAGATGCGCCAACTGGACAAGTCGGGTGGCTACGATGCGCTGGTAGAATGGGACAAGGCGGCTGACGCAAAAACCATCCACTTGACGGCTACCAACGGTGCAAAGACCATCAAGCAGGACTTGGCTGGCACCGCTACATCGTTCACCATTCCCGATGTGCTGACAGGCGACACATGGAACGTCAGTCTGGTTGCTGAGAATGAGAGTGGAACGGCGCTGACGGTTTCTGCCTCACTGCGTATCGGCAAGACGGCCATCGGGTTCCTGAGCGTCTACGCAACACCTGAGGAGTTAGTGGCTAATGGTGACGATGATGAAGCCTCGGCGTGGCTGTGGCTGCACGACAACTATCCCAGTGCTAAGTTCCTGCCTTTCAGCAGCATCCATGCGGCAAGTGACGTAGAGCCCTTCCGCGTACTCTTCTGGCTGCGCGACCTGGAAGGTGTCGGTGAGGCTGAAGTATTTACCATGCCTGCTGATGTAGAAGCTGCAACTCCCATTATCAGACAGTGGTACAAAGACGGTGGTTCGTTGCTGCTCTGGAGCCATGCTACCGTTTATGCAGGACACCTGGGACGTGTCAGTCTGGATGACATGAAGAGCAACGACCGTACTATTGGTGCCGGTCCTGGTGGCATTAACAATGATATTTGGCGTATGGCTGTTGAGCTGAATCCTGACCACAAGTTCAAGAAGGACCACTCGTCGCACCCCATCTATAAAGGACTTGAGGTAGAGACGAATGTTGATACGAAGCTTATCGCCTTCAAAGGCCCAGGTTGGACGGAAGACCATAACTGCCTGTTCTTCAACCTGCCATCATTATGGACTGGTAAGGGCAATCAGGACGAAGCATGCTACACACAATGCACCCAGACGCTCGGCATCTATCCGCTGGGAACATGGGACAGCCAGATCTGGTGGGTCAGCCAGCTCAACGTCTGGGAGGCTCAGCAGGGCAATACAGACTTCAAGGGTACCGTGCTTTGCATTGGTAATGGTGGCTGTGAGTTCTCTATGAAGAATCCTGACGGTACGCCAGACAAGAGCGCTTATCCGAAGAATAATCTCTATCAAGACAACGTCCTTACGTTGGCAAAGAATTCACTGGAATATCTGAAGACCCGCTAAAGTTTAAACCGTTATGAAAAGAATATCATCATTATTCCATATGGCAGCTGTCGTTCTGACAGCTACCATTGTGGGATGCAGCGAAAATAATGATTACTCGCAGCAATACAATCCCCTTATCGATAACCCCAAGGAACCTGCCGATGAACCTGTAGACCCCGAAAGTCCATCGGGTTACGACGAGAAGTATCGTCCGCAAATCCACTATACGCCAGCCAAGAACTGGGTCAACGACCCCAATGGTCTGGTCTATGCAGATGGAGTGTACCACCTCTTCTATCAGTATAACCCGAAAGGAAATGATTGGGGCAACATGTCGTGGGGGCATGCAACTTCAAAAGATTTGATGAACTGGGAGGAACAACCTGTTGCGCTGACTCGTGATGAGTTGGGTGACATTTTCTCAGGCTCATGTGTTATTGACAAGAATAATACGGCTGGTTTCGGTGCCAACGCGATGGTTGCAGCATATACATCTGCTGACGGTAAACAGCAGCAGTCTATTGCTTACTCGACAGATGGCGGAAAAACGTTCACTCGGTTTGCGAATAACCCTGTTATTCCTAATGATGACGATAACCTGCGCGACCCGAAGGTGTTCTGGCACGAGGGTTCACAGCAGTGGATCATGGCCCTAGCCAAGGGTTGGAAGAAAGGTGTTGACTTCTATGGTTCTAAGAATCTCACCAACTGGACTTTCTTGAGTAACTTCTTCGTAGACATGAGTAGTTCAGGACGTCGCGACCTGCAGTGGGAATGCCCTGATCTCATTCAGTTGGGCGACAAGTGGGTGCTGCTGCTTAGTGTGAATCCGGGAGGGCCATGGATAGGTGATGGCCTTATGTATTTCGTGGGTCAGTTTGATGGAATAAAGTTTACTGCCGATGCCCTCGACTATCCACTTTGGCTGGACTACGGTATGGACAACTATGCAGCTGTGACATGGAGCAATACTGGTGATCGTCGCATCATGATAGGCTGGATGAATAATTGGAGCTATAGCGGCAACGTTCCCTGCTCTCCTTGGCGCTCTGCTTTTACGCTGCCTCGTGAACTGGGTATTACGATGTATGATGGCAAGCCACTCGTCACCAGCACTGTCGTCAAAGAGATTGACAATATTGCAGGCGAATGGAAAGAGGTCAACGGTGCTATTGATGCTAAAGATGCATATCAGTTGCGTGTGACTGTAAACCTTGACAAGAATTCAACGATTACGTTGAAGAATGACATGGGTGAGTACTACACGGTTGACGTGAAAGCATCAGTCCGCGAGATTTTTGCGCACCGCAATGCACATACAGGAAAGGTTGACTTCAATGGCAACTTCTCGCTGCCCAGCATGCGTGCTCCACTGAAGGTAACGGGTGACGAAGTTGTCCTCGACTTCTTCGTAGACCAATCTTCAGTAGAAATCTTTACCCAGCAGGGTACGATGGCTATGACCAACCTCGTATTCCCATCATCTATTTACAATAGTGTAGAGGTTGAGGGTGCTGATTTCAAGTGTGAAGCACGTAGTCTGAAGAGTATCTGGAGAAAATAAAGACATGTAAATCAAGGGACTGGCACCTGATCTGTTCCGTCAGAACGAGTGTGGAACAGAAACCTGTCACCTGTTAGAATAATTGCAGATTAGATTGTTATAACTTGAACAGAAAAAGCGTTCATTGTGGCATAAAAATGTTTCAATGAACGTTTTTTTCTAGTGTTTGTATCATAAGTTACAGAGAATATGGGGGGAATATGCTATCTTTGCAGCAGAAA
>JAEEGJ010026097.1_pt1 | contig 11885 bp, 9 predicted proteins | sample 8958761 | NCBI WGS metagenome assembly JAEEGJ01 (sample SAMN16246546, study PRJNA631951) | gut metagenome | biome: gut microbiome; feature: rumen; material: RS-attached | host: Bos | place: Iran: Karaj | collected 2018-10 | reverse complement strand
TGCCGACAAGGTGGATTTTGATCATTTCCCTCAGTGGAAGGGAGCAACTTATGAGTGTTATTTAACCAAAGAGGGCAAAGGCACTGGATATGCGCATAATGTGGGTTTGGAGCATGCAGTTGGTAAATGGTTGTTGTTTGTGGATGCAGATGATTTCCTTCTGCCAGTCGTTGACGAAATATTTGACGAGGAAAAGGATACGGAAGCGGACATGGTGTATTTCCGCCCGAGGGCGGTGCTGTTGGAGGATAGGTCTTCGTTTTCGAAACGTGCCGACCAATACAATGCCATCATAGATAGGTATTCTGTTTCTGGTGATGAAACGGAGTTGCGTTGCCGCTATTTCTCGATTTGTGGCAGGTTGATCAGGCGTGAAATGATTATGGAAAAGGACATCCGCTTCGATGAGATTCGATACAGTAATGACAATCTGTTCGCGGTCAAGATCGGTGTGGGTGCTGGAAAGATTGAAGTGCGTGATAAGGAATTGTATTGCATTACGGAATCATGCCATACGCTGACTTCCAACTTCATGAAGAAACCAGGGGAATTGATAATAAGGACGGATGCTTTTTTTCGTGCACAGATGGTGTTGCAAGAGCATGCCTATCCTGTTGATGAAAAATTGTCTATATACTATTTGAGACTTCTTTTCTCTGAAAATAGAAAAGCTTTTGTGCTGAATTTCAAACGTATGCGAAAGATGGGGTATAAAAAATCATGGCTCATTCATGAAGTTTTCAGGGAAAATAGTCGAAAGGCACGTGTCAAACGTTCCGTATATGCTTTTTTGGCAACGGGGATATAATAACACAATCAGCAAAACTTTAAAAATGGAACATGCACCTCTGTTTTCGGTTTTAATTGCCAACTACAACAATGGTTGTTACTTGCAAGAGGCCATTGATAGTGTGTTGGAGCAAGATTATGGGAGTTGGGAAATCGTAATAGTCGATGATAAATCTACTGACAATTCCTTTGAGATCTATGATAAATACAAGGAAGACGGTCGTTTCCATGTGTTTTTCAACGAGGAAAACAAAGGCGCGGGTTATACCAAAAACAGATGTGTTCAAATGGCAAAGGGGGCGATATGTGGGTTTGTGGACCCTGACGACAAATTGGCTGAGAAAGATGCATTGGCAGTAATGGTTGAAACTCATTTGGCAAATCCCGATGCTTCAATGGTGTATTCGGGTTATTATCAGACCGATGAGAGTCTTAATGTAATTAAAGAAAAGCATGGAATTGGTATTGCGGATGCAAATTCGGCGTTGGAGTCCTGCTCATGGCCTTTTCGTCATTTTGTGTCGTTCAAAAAAAACGCCTATGATAAAACAGTAGGAATTGATATTCTGATGAAACGCGCTGTGGATTACGACATGTATTATAAACTTGAAGAGGTTGGGCGTACTATTCATCTGGATAGAGTGTTATATTATTATCGGCAGAATTCTCATTCGATTTCTTTGAATGATGGTGACTACAAATCGCGTGTATGGCATTCATACGCTTGTGTCGAGGCGATGAAAAGAAGAGGGCTGACTGATGAAAGGTTGATGTTGTTCCCCGTTGAAGATGTGTTGAGAAGAACTTATAAGAAAGGTCTTGAACATGGCAAACAAACCAAAACATATAAGGTGGGAAAGGCTGTTTTAAAACCCATAGAGTTGATTAGAAGGATTTTTGGGAGAGGCGATACGCTATAGAGTCGCGCTTGACATTTGTGACAATGGAGTGGATGTCAAAGTCTTGCAATAGACAAGGATTATGAGCGAATATGATTTTACCGTTATTATGGCGGTATACAATACTGAGCCGTTTTTGAAGGAAGCGATTGATAGCCTGATAGGCCAGACTCTTGGTTTTTCGCATATTCAATTGATTTTGGTGGATGACGGGTCGATTGACGGAAGTGGAAGAATTTGTGATGAGTATCAGAATCGCCATCCAGAGAACATCGTGGTCGTACATAAAGAAAACGGAGGCGTTTCATCTGCGCGCAACATGGGAATTCCATTGGCGAAAGGCAAATACCTGAACTATATGGATAGTGACGATAGAATGGAGAGCGATGCATTCGAGAAAGTGCTCGCATTCTTCGAGAAGCACGAGGGCGAAACGGATGTGGTCGCAATTCCAGTGCGCTTTTTTGATGGACAGTCTGGCGAACATATACAAAATCACAAATTCTCTTTGAAGGAGGACGTCGTCAATCTCTATGAGCATCCTTTTATAACCAATTTAAGTTGTAGTTACTCCTTCTTCAAAACCGAGTCTGCGACTGACTTCACTTTTGACACTAAATTGGCTGTAACAGAGGACAGCAAGTATGCTTTGTCGGTGCTGCTCAAGAAGATGACGCTTGGACTGGTTAGGGATACGGTGTATTGGTATCGTAAGCGTTCAAATGGTGAACCTAGTGCCTTGCAGTCTCAAACAACCAAATCTAGTAGTTATATCCCATGGCTTGAACACTATGCCAATTGGGCGTTGGACTATGCGGAGCAACAAATGGGGAATGTGCCCAAGTTTGTTCAGTATGAGGTTATGTATGATTTGCAATGGAAACTCCGGCAAACTCACATTCCATTTGTGGCACTTTCTCCCAACGAACAAGCCAGATACCGTGAAATGCTGAAAGACACCCTGGGTAGGATTGATGCAGATGTTATAATGGCACAAAGAAATATCAGCGAGCCTTATAAGGTGTTTGCCATTATGCAAAAGAGGGGAAAGGGGTTGAGTATAAGGAAAACACAAGGAGATATAGAACTGCTATTTGACCAGAATGTAATTGCCTCGGTGTCAAGAATGGAAACTGTTTGGGATTTTCTGACATTCAATAAGAGCGACAATACCTATACCATTGAGGGGCATCATCTATTATATGGAATTGAAAATGAAACGGTTGAGCCGTATATGATTGTTAATGACAGGCCTATTCCTTGTGATTCAGTAAAGCGAATCAACGATACTTATGTCTTTTGTGGAGAAGAGATAGTAAAGTTGTTGGGTTTCAGGGCTTCTGTCAGTGCAGCGGAAGTCAAGGTGGACAACATCCGTTCAGCTGTGAAATTGCAAGGGACGTTGGTTGAGAGGCAGAGTTGCGATTATGGGTTTTTCTTCCCAATATCCAACGTCTACAAGTCTGGCTATGCCCATCTTGGTCGGCATACCGCTACTGTTGGGAAAAATGGTATTGTGCTTTCGAAAAGACGTGGTCCATTCAACGACATTGTCCGTGAAATCAACTATTTGTTGGAGGTGTGGAAAAAGAATAGGGGAAATGCGAGAAAGGGAGTTCTGTTTCGTCTTATAGGCCAAATGGCTAGGCTGTTCAAGTTCAGGAAACTATGGATCGTTTCTGACAGGTCCAACAGGGCAGATGACAATGGTGAGGCCTTCTTTGAGTTTCTGTTGGCCCATAAGCCTCCGCGGACGAAGGTGGTTTTTGCTGTTGGAAAAGAAGCTAAAGACTATCAGCGTTTATCAAAGATGGGCAGGTGTGTGCCCTTTTCGTCTTTTGGGTTTAAGGTTTTGTTCTTGTTGTGCGATGTTAATGTTTCGTCTCATGCGGATCAGAGGAAGTATTGCAGCCATCATGAAGAGTTGCGGAATTTGCAATCCTACACGAAACATGTCTTTCTGCAACATGGGGTTATAAAAGACGATATGTCTGAATATCTGAATCGATACAAACAGAATATTTCGGGTTTTGTCACATCTGCAGTGCCAGAATATGATTCTATTAACAACGGTTCTTATGGCTACAGACCAGGAGAGTTATGGTTGACGGGACTTCCTCGGTTTGATAGGTTGTATCGCGCTGAGGGGAAGCGTATCACCATTATGCCAACATGGCGTATGTATCTTATGGAACGTATATATGAGGGTGCAAATGAGTGGGCTCCAAAAGATAACTTTGAAAAAAAAGAGTTCTATCAATTCTATAATGCTTTGATAAATTCAGAACGCTTGATTGGCGCTCTCCAAGAAAACGGATATGTCTTGCAGTTTTTCCCCCATCCGTTGATGAACCCATACATTGATAGGTTTCATCACGATTCGAGAGTGGTGTTCCTTTCAACGTCTGAAACGAATTATCGTGATGTCTATGCCATGAGCGAGTTGGTCGTGACCGACTACTCTTCTTCGGCGTTTGATTTTGCTTATCTTCGTAAGCCATTGGTTTATTGCCAGTTTGACAAAGAGGAATTCTTTTCGGGCGAGCAGTTGTATGTAAAAGGGTATTTTGACTATGAACGGGATGGTTTTGGAGAGGTCGTCTATGATCTAGATCATGCTATAGATCTTATCATTGAGTATGTGAAAGGCGGATGTGTTTTGAAAGACAAGTATCGAGAACGAATCGATGCATTCTTTGCTTTCAACGACCAAAACAACTGTCAGAGGGTGTTGGATAAGATTTTAAGCATGTAAGGGAAACAACCCCATTGTGGTTCATGAAGATTTCAGTCATAGTACCTATTTATAACACCGAGCAATACCTTTCCCGTTGCCTCGATAGCATCATAAGCCAAAGTTTCACCGACTTTGAATTGCTGCTCATCGACGACGGCAGCACGGATGGCAGTGGCATAATCTGTGATTCCTATGCTGATAGGGATAGACGCATCCGAGTCTTCCATAAAGAGAATGGAGGGGTGAGCTCGGCAAGGAACCTCGGGATTGACAAGGCCCAAGGCGAGTGGCTTTATTTCGTCGATTCTGATGACGAGTTGCTGCCTGGTGGACTGAGTACCTTGGTGGACAACATCAGTGATGATGTCGATGTGACGATGGGTGGTTTCGAGAGCATTGACGAACTAGGCAATGTGACAAGGGAGGCGACCAAATCGGTAAATCTTAGGTTGAGCAGGAAAGAATCGGTAATCACTTTGTATAGGGGACAAGGGTGTTGTGGCTATTTCTTTTTGGGTTATACATGGCAACGATTGTTTAGGAAGAGTCTCGTCGATCGGTTTAGCCTTAGGTTCGACACTTCAATTGCCGTCAAAGAAGACACACTATTTGTTATGCAATATGTAAGGAGGTCGAACGGCATCACGCAGTTTGCCACCCAACCCATCTATCGTTATTGCCAAAGGCCCAACTCGGCCATGGAGCAAACAAAACAAGGGTTTGACCCAAAATATGTGAGTAGTTTTTATGCCCTTGTTAAGATGAAACATGAAGTGGACAGCATGTTTAATCGTTTAAGCATGCCATCATTTGTGGCGAAACAAGCGGTTTATGATCGGTATATTTCCATTATCGGCATAATGGACGACAACCAGGTGAAGGATGAGGATTTGAGAAAAGAATTGTGTGTGATTATGCGTGAAGAGATGGGTTCGGTGTTCCTGTTCAAAGTGAGGAGGAAATTAAGGAAACTCGTGAAAAAGCAAGTTGTCTATGAATCTTGAGCAAGAAACCATTTGTGGGTACGAAGTGTCGTCCAAGATGAAGCGCGTGTGGGCAATGGAACTCAACATGGTGAAACGTTTTGTGGAGGTGTGCGAGCAATATGGCCTGACCTACCGCATTATGGGAGGCACGCTGCTCGGCGCAGTGCGTCACAAAGGTTTCATCCCCTGGGACAACGATATCGACTTGGCTATGCCACGCAAGGACTTCAACAAACTCTTGGAGGTGGGACCGACATCGTTTGAGAAACCGCTGTTTTTCCAGACACCTGTTACCGAACAATCGCGTTTCTTCTGTACCTATGTCAAGATCAGGGACGAACGCGGCACGGCGGCATCAGAGATTGAATACAGGAAAGGCATCAACTGCGGCATGTTCATCGACGTGTTCTGCCTTGACGAGATTCCCGATGGCCATAGGGCGAGACGGCGGTTTGCGAGACGGTTGAACGAGATCGCCAAAATGCAGCGTTTCTGCTTTGGTAAACCTCTTCGAGGGGGACTCGTCGTCAGCGTAAAGCACGCCGTGCAGCGGTTGGTCTATAGTTTGTTTTACAACAGTCCCGATGCGGCCCAACTGTTCTGCATCTACCACGAGAGCGCAGGCAGGTATGCCGGCAAGGGATGCAAGCAGATCGCCCATCTCGATTTTGGGTTCAAGCAGAAGTTTGTCTGGAACAAGAGTGACTGGGATGCCATGACGATGCTCGACTTCGAGGATTTGCAACTGGTTGCGCCACGAGGTTACGAAGCCATTCTGACGACCCAGTATGGTGACTATATGCAGTTGCCTGACGACAAGTCGACGCATGACTACTTCGCGTTCGATCCCGATGTGGCTTATCAAGAATTCTTTGGATAGTTTTTGATGCAAATGGATAAAAAGGAACCTATAAAAATCGTCCTAACCCCCGTCCGTAACGAGGCATGGGTGTTGCGGGCTTTTTTGGAAGCTACTTCCCTATGGGCCGACCATATCATCATCGCAGACCAGATGTCGACTGATGGGAGTCGCGAGATTGCAAAGGAATACCCCAAAGTCATCTTGATTGACAATGACCGCAAAGAGATGCACCAGGCAGCCACGAGGCGACTGCTCTTTGAGGAAGCCAAAAAGATAGAGGGGGATAAGATACTTTTTGCTTTGGATGCTGACGAGTTCCTGTCAGGCGATTTTGTGAAGAGCGAGGATTGGCAAAAGATAATGGAATCAAAGCCTGATGATTCATTTTGTTGGCGATGGATGAATTTGAAGCGAAAAGACATGACAAAATATAGCACGTCCATACATTATTATTGGGCTGTACATGAATCGGATGACGTGTGGAAGGGCGAGTTCCCGAATAGTTTTATTCACGAATGGCGATTGCCATGGTCTCAAAAGGCCGATGAATCACATAAGTATTTGCTAGACGGTTTTTGCTCGATTCATTTGGCCCGTGTCAATCAGTTGAGACAACTTAATAAGGAACGGTTTTATCAAGTCTCTACGATGGCCCAAGGCCGAAAGACGAGTGTGATTGCCTTGTATCGGCAATATCATGCCGAAGAAGATTTAGAGTGTTTCGATATGCCAACGGATGCTTATGAGTTCTATGAGAATCATGGACTTGATTTATGGAGTTACGTGGATTTGAAAGATGAGGGTGAGTATTATACAAAAGAGATTCTTGCATATTTTGATAGGGATGGAATCAAAAAGTATGCGCTTCTTGATATTTGGGATGAAGATTGGATGATGAGGAATGGTTTGAAGGACCCGAGAAATGGGATTCAAAAGATGCTTCATTCTTATTTGAAGAGGACCATGCCTGCTGTTTCCAGCATTTGGATCAGGTGCGTGGATGGGTTTTTAAAATTGTTTATCTAAAAAAATGAGTTATTATGCCAACAGCAATAGAATTCAATAACATTAGCAAGTTGTATCGTTTAGGCTTGGTCTCCAGCGGTACTTTAAGCAATGACCTCAAGCGGTGGTGGCAGATGAGCATTTTGGGAAAGGAAGACCCCTTCCTCAAGGTGGGTTCGGTGAACGACCGTTCCAAGGCCGCCGACGGCGAATACGTCTGGGCTTTGAAGGACATTGACTTCAAAGTGGAACAAGGCGATGTGGTGGGCATCATTGGCAAGAATGGCGCTGGGAAGAGTACTTTGCTGAAACTACTGTCTAGGGTGACGGCTCCAACCACAGGAACAATACGTGCTCAAGGTCGAATTGCTAGTCTCCTTGAGGTGGGTACTGGTTTTCATGGAGAATTGACTGGTAGAGAGAATATCTATATGAATGGCGCTATCTTAGGCATGTCGAAGAAGGAAATCAACAGCAAAATTGACGAGATTGTGGATTTCTCTGGTTGCGAGCGCTATATTGACACGCCCGTGAAACGCTATAGCTCGGGCATGACCGTTCGTCTCGGCTTTGCTGTGGCAGCACACCTCGATCCGGAAATCCTTGTTGTAGACGAGGTACTCGCTGTGGGCGACGCCGAATTTCAGAAGAAAGCCATTGGCAAGATGCAGGACGTGAGCAAGGGCGAAGGTCGTACGGTGTTGTTTGTGAGTCATAATATGGCGAGTATCAAGGCTTTGTGCCGACGAGGCATTTTGCTGGAAAATGGGTCAGTGCGTTTTGATGGTCTCATAGGTGATACGGTTGAATTGTATCTGAAAGTCGATGAGTCTGACGAGGATGGAATAATTATGTCAAAAGCAAAGTGCCTGTCAGAAGAAATCAAGTTGACTAGTGTTTTGGTAAACGGTAAACCGAATAGAATAGTCAAATTAGCTTATCCCAATAGAAAAATTGACGTAGAGATAGAAGGAGTGTTGTTGAATGATATTCATGCGGCTATTGAAGCCAGAATTTTTGATAGTCAGAGCGTCCTTCTTGCTAAATATGCCCCGATTTTGATGAAGACTGAGGTGCCAAAGATACCCAAGGGAAGATTTAAGTTGAAAGAGACAATTACTCTTCCTGACAATATGATGAACGGAGAATATAGACTTCAGATAGAAGTAACCTATCCAAATGTTCAATACCTTGCAATTATACCCGATGCTGTAAAACTTGTGCTTTCGGATTATATATCTCCGACCGGAAATTCTTTGATGTATAACCAAAATGGAATGATACTTCTTCAATAATGAAACTCTCAATTATTACCATTAATTTAAATAACCGTGAAGGCCTAAAAAAGACTATCGATAGCGTCGTGTCACAAACCTTTACGGATTTTGAATGGATTGTCATCGATGGCGGATCGACCGATGGTAGTCGTGAACTGATGGAACAATATGAATCCCGGTTTTCTTATTGGGTTAGTGAGCCCGATAAAGGAATCTATAATGCCATGAACAAGGGCGTGTTAAAAGCGAATGGTGATTATTTGTTGTTTCTGAACTCCGGCGATTATCTTTCCTCTTCGACTGTGTTTTCGCAGTTTATAGAATTGCAAACAGAAGAAGATTATGTATGTGGAAATGTTGAAGTTGAAGTAGATGGTGAATATGAGATTTTGAAATCTCCAGAGAGAGCTGATTTTGGTTTTTTCTTTAGATCTTCATTGCCTCATCAGGCTTCTTTTATTAGAAAGAGATTGTTTGAGACCTATGGGTTGTACAATGAGGATAATAAGATTGTTTCGGATTGGGAGATTGGGTTGCGTAGTTTGGTGATGGGGACTGCCAAGTACAAGCATATTGAGTTGACTGTTTGTTTTTTTGATCTTACGGGAGTTAGTTCGCAACAAGAATTTAAAGTTGTTAGGGACCAAGAACAGAGAAGATTCTATTTGTCCATTATGCCAGAGTATGTATTAGATGAGTTGAATTATTATAAAAAAGAATACAATGCTTCTATTCCCAAACTACGTTTGTATGGTGAATATATGACGATTAAGAATGGCAAGATGGGGTGGATTATTCAAATCATTCTATGGGTAAAAAAGCAAAGACGCAGGTTGCGTCAGATAATATTAAAATAAAGATGCTCCTTTCCATTATCATACCTGTCTATAATGTTGAGCCATACCTGAAAGAATGTCTTGATTCGCTTTTTTCTCAGGATTTGGCCTGCTGTGAGGTGATTGCCGTCAATGATGGTTCGACTGACGGCAGTCGTGTCATCCTTGAGGAATTCAAAGTGAATAACCCGGGGCTTTTGACCGTCTTCGACAAGGTTAATGGTGGACAATCCTCGGCTCGGAATTTAGGTGTAGAGCATGCAAAAGGGGAATGGCTTTATTTTATGGATAGTGATGACTATTTGAAACCCCATGCTATTTCATTGCTAAAGCAGGCAATTGAGGTCTCTGAAAACACTGATGTCATCTATTTTTTGGATTGTATTATTACTGACAAAAACAAAAGGTGGGGAGAGTACAAGGAAAGTGGCATTTCGGCGATGAATCTGAGGTCTTTTTGCAACTATGCCTACGAACATAAAATAGGGATTGTTGCAAACCCTGTTTCTTATGTTTATTTAAGTTCCTATTGGAAAAAGGCAGGTTTACGATACGAGGAAGGGGTTAAGTATGAGGATGCCTTGTTCAAGTACCAGTTGTTTGCGAGAAAGGATGGAACGATAAAGGCAGTCCATGTTGAGGAACCTTTTTATGTTTATAGGATAGGAAGAGAAGGGTCTACCACGACGAAGTTGACTTTGAAGAATTTGACAGACAAACAGTATATTAGGAAGTTGACGGACCGCTTTTGGGGTGAAGAAGGGATTAAGGACGTCGCATATTATCACGAACTCTATGAGGCTTGCACTTTTATGTTGTATGAGGCTTACAAGAGTGGGTTGATTTGCCAACACCGCAAATATTGGGACCGCGATGATATGCGCATTATGCGCAAAGGCGTTTCAAACGAAAGGGAATATGGGCTTTGGCTTTTGGCCAAACTCAATCCCGAGTGGATGGCACGCTATTATGCCAACGAGTTGCCTGCCTGGAGGCGCCGCATGACGAATGTGATGCTGAGCTATGCAGCAGCGCGGTATAAGAAACAAAAAAGTTAATGGGACTGCCGAAATACTATATTTTCACTACGGCCAATACCTGCACGGGAGGTCCGGAGGCATTGCACCAATTGGCCTATTACATGCGAAAACTGGGCATGGAAGCCTATACGGTATACTATACCTATTCGGGGTTCCCGAAAGCGAATCCCATTGAGCGTTATCGGCAATACGAAGTGGAGGTCCTGCCTTATGATAGGATAGAAGACGAAGAAGGGAACTATGTCATCGCCCCCGAAAACGCGCCATGGTGCCTGAATGCTTTCAAGAAAGTCCAAAAGTGCATCTGGTGGTTGAGTCTTCATGCCAATGAGGTCAAGAAAGGGACCTTTAAGGATCGTGTTGGACTGATGAAACGCCGGCTTCTTCGTGAGGATGCAAGTCATTATCGTCATATTGTTTTCGATCCCGGCAAGTGCTTGCATTTTTGTGGTTCAAAACATACGTATCTGTACGTCAGTGATTTGTATAGACATTCGAAGGTCGCCTATCTGGTGGAACCCATCAGTCTCGATTTCTTGAGGCTAGGCAATGCCAATCTGCTGACCGAGCGTGAAGACGTGGTGCTCTACAATCCAAGTAAACCTTCGTGCATTATGAGTGAACTCTTGGAGCGAGCGCGGTTCAATTATGTTCCCCTTAAAGGCTTTACTCCCGAAGGTTTGGCGGAACGATACAAAAAGGCGAAACTCTATGTCGATTTTGGCCATTTTGGCGGACCGGAGCGTATGCCGAAAGAGGCTGTGTTTTATGGTTGCAATATTATTGTGGCCAACCACAATGCCGCCGCCAACGATTTTGACGTAGCCATCCCACAGAGATACAAGGTGAACGATGACGAGACAGTCGAGCAGATTGAAAGTCGTATCGCCGACATGTTGGAACACTATGAGACGCAACATGCCGATTTTCTTCCTTTCAAGGAGAAGGTGGAACATTTGGAAGAGAACTTTTTGAATCAATTGAAGGATTTGTTTTTGTCATGAACGAAAAGGCGCTACATAAGGAACGACTCCATTGGGTGGATGTAGCCAAAGGCATACTGATTATTTTGGTGGCGATGGTACATATTACTGGACGTGGTGAAGAACTACGTATTTCGTGTCCAGCCATTGATGCCATTGGACCAATTGCTGGTGTGCTTTGTTTCCGTATGCCTGCCTTTTTTATCCTGGCGGGTTTTTGGGGAAGATATGACATGAGTTTCAAGGACTTTCTTGTCCGAAACGCAAAAGGTTTGCTTCTTCCGTTGGTTATATTCAGCTATTTGGGAGGAATCATCCACGAGGTTTCCTATGAAATCTTGAAAGGTTCCTATAATGCGGGCGCTTTGGAATGGCCTTTTCTTGACATCTCGCTCGATTATTGGTTTGTGTTGGCCCTCTTTTTGGCCAAATGTATTTATTGGGCGGTATGCCGAATCAGTCACAGGCAAG
>JAEEGJ010026096.1_pt1 | contig 11885 bp, 10 predicted proteins | sample 8958761 | NCBI WGS metagenome assembly JAEEGJ01 (sample SAMN16246546, study PRJNA631951) | gut metagenome | biome: gut microbiome; feature: rumen; material: RS-attached | host: Bos | place: Iran: Karaj | collected 2018-10 | reverse complement strand
CATATGCTTTCGTTCCCGTCGGCGAATATCAGCGACTTTTCCTTGTACAGGTGGTCGATTATCTTGCCGTCTTCGTTTTTCTTCAACTTCGCGACTTCTTTGTCCTGGTCGCTGATGAGGCTGTCGATCATCGCCTCGAAAACGTTGTTGAACGAATTTGCAATCAGGTATTCCTTCGCCTTTACGTTCTTGTTGGTGTACTTGGCGCCCCAACGGAAAAACGCCTCCATTATATTGTAGAGTTTCAGCAGGCGGTCTTCGAAATACTTGTACTTGATACGGCGAAGCTCGCGCAGCCCGCGTTCGCATTCCAGAAGGCGTGCGAACTCCAGCCTTTTGAGCGGAACATAGAACTCGCTCTGCGGCATTTCGAACCCGAACTCGTCCTGGATAAACTTCATCGCGGAGAAATACAGAACAAGCAGACGGTCATCCAGATCAAAAACCTTCTTCTTGTTCTCCAGTTCCATGTAGATTGGCGAATCGCCTTGAATAAGGGGCGTCTTTTTCGCGATAGTCCGCTGCCAGTTAATCCGGTTGTTTCCGCTATGCTTGTTCTTGGCGACAAAGACGAACAGGTTCTGGTTTTTCTTGTAGAACAGTTCCATGCTGCTCATGACATCGAGCAGCGTCGCATAGCGGGCATCTCCCCTGAACTTGGAATGTTCCATGTGGTCCGGGGAACGGACGCCGGTCATATCGCTGTCGGTGCGGTACTTGTCGATAGCGGAATAGAGCCAAGTCGAAAGCGACGAGAGGAACCTTCGCTGAACGTTCTTTATGGGCGACTCGCCCTTTCCGAAAATATCCTTGCCGTCGGCGGCAATCGGCACGCCGAAAGCCCTTGTATTGTTGCAGTCGAGAAAGACCTTGGGCAGCACGAATACAGGGTTCCCGTTGAAAAAGCAATAACCGACGCCATTTATTTTGGCACTCGTGTCGGCCGCTTTGGTATTAAAACCGCTCTCGCTCTGGAAATCGCTATTGCCCCTATAACCGATAACCTCCTTGAGGTAATCGGTACTGTAGGCAAATTCTTCAAACAGGAATATCATGAACAACCAAAAAGTTTTAGGCGGTCACTTTCTCAACTTTCAGGTTTTCCATAATCTTGTTCACGATAGCTTCGGCATCTTTACCGAAAAGCGATTGGAACGTCACGCTTTTTATTTTATCATCGCCATCCCCATACGGGAAGTGGAACACGGCCTGCCGTTCAGTCTCGTCTTTATACACGGAATCCCACAAATAAAACAGGACCTTGGAACGGAACTCGTCAAATGAAATTTTCAGATCATCACGCTTTGGCTTAATGAAGAACTCGCCCATCTGCTTGTCTTCGCTATGTGTCGTTTCGTCGATATCAACATTGACTTTTTTCAAGAAATCGAGCCACATGTAAGTTGAACCACTGACGTCGATTGCGAATTTATCGGCATTCCAGTCTTCGCCGCAGTCACTATCTTTTGCGTATTTGATTGGCACGTATTTCCAGTCAAAGCGGCGCTTGAACGCACTGTCCATAGGGAACAGCGACTGGTCGCTGGTGTTCATGGTGGCGAAAATGTTCAGGTTCGGTGGAAGGGCAATGCTTTTTTCGGAAACAGGGTGTATTACTTTACCATCTTTTTCATAACTAAAGCCGATGTAATCGCCCCAAACAGTTCGCAATCCCTCCTTATCCGTTCTTAGCCAGTCTGCAAAATCGCTGTCAATATTGATGCTGTAGTCAGAGAAGCCTTTGACATTCCTGTCGAGTAACTGGAAAATGTCGCCGAAAATTTGTGCGCAATTACCACGGTTAATTTCTTCAATAATAAGAAAAACTTGATCCTTTGGACCGATTTCCTGACCGGCCTTGAGATATCGCCGCCATGCGGTTGCATAAGCTTTTGCAAAAATCTGAGGCACAAAAGAATAAGAGATTGATGAATTATTTCTGTTTTGGGCTAAGTATTCCCCAACAGAAATTCCTTTTCGATATTCAGCCTCTTGCATCGACTTTTTCACATTTGCTTTTTCAAACAATTCTTTTTTATCTTCTTTTGACAGTTTTTCTAATGATTCAAAATGAAGTGCTGTAAATTTGTGAATAGCGTATGTAGAATCTTCTTTTTGTAATTTTTGCAATTCATCAAACAATTCCTTTTTTCTCAATATTGAGATTTTTTTTACATCTTTAGGTTTGTAAGCTCCAACAAATTGGGCGTAATCGTAATCTGGATGAAATGTTGTACGAAATGCAGGGGAGTCAAGATCCTTCAAACCAATTTTATTGCCATTTTCGTCCTCAAGCATCTCATGGTCAATTGTGTATGATTTTCCCGTTCCCGGTGCACCGAAAAATATTTTTTGACGAGGGAGTTCTTTGGAAATTTTCTCATCTCTTTTTTTTATGTTATGAACAATGTTGATGATTTTGTTGAAATATTCGTCATCTTTTGCGAGTAGCTCAATAAAATCCCCTAAAAAACCATTGTAGCTAACTACTATGGGGAAGGCGGAATTAACGCATGCCGAAAAGATATCATTCCTTAGTTTGTATTTGTCCTTGCCTTTTTTTTGTATAAATTGCTTCGTGTTCGGATTAAGAATGAAATCGCGTAAAGAATTTTTATCACCGTTGTAGGAACTGAAGGATTCGATATTGTTTATTCTTGTCTGTACCTCAGGGTCGTTCAATAGTTTTAACGTCTGAGTTTTACTCAAATCTGTTTCGTCTTCATCCGTTTCATCAATCTCTTTGTCATCTAAATTCGCTTCATCACCACTCGATTTTTTTTCTTTTTTTCTCTGTTTCCCTTTTATGTCGGTTTTTATTTCATACAGAACTTTAAGATCATCATTTTTTTCTTTAAGACTGATGAGATAATCATAATAAGGCGATATGTCTTTCGCAAAATTATAAGCTTCAACCGCGAATGCTAAATATTGATACGAGCAAACTGTCCATTGATTTTTCTTTGATACCAAAAAATAATATGGTTCGCACAAACAAGTATAATCGTGTTCCTCCAAAAAAGATAGCAACTCATTGCGATCAGTTTCGGATAGTCGAATTTGAGGGATACTATCAACTTGAAGCTCCCTTAATTTATAAAAGGCCTCAAGAAAAGAGGAGATTTGCGAAGAAGAGTTTTTAGCCATTTTAGGATTCTCCTATAATATCTTTTAATTCTTCTGGTAAATACGGAGGATTCTTCCTGTGCAACATTGCATGGCAATTGGGGCATACGGGAATTAAGTCTTTTTCTGGATTAATTTGGTAGTTCGGTCCAATCATTGATACAGGAATAATGTGGTGAACGTGTATGAATCTTCGCCCAATACTACCATATGTTCTTTCAAAATCAAAACCGCAGATCCCGCATGTATAGCCTTTCTTTGCAAGGCATAATTCTCGATTGATTGGACTGCGTTCATATTTATTGCAAACGACCAGATATTGCGATCCCTCTAGTTCTCCAATCTTTTCTTCTTGATCGGAAACGGGAAGTAAACACAGGAAAAGACAAACTGCCTGTTTAGTCCATTCTGATATCACATCAAACAAATCAAAAGGTTCGTTTGAATCTGTAATAGGAACTCGTGTTAGACGGCAATAAAAATTATTCCATGTACATTCCCTTATTTCTTCATCGTTTATTGGTCGTCCATTTACTTGTAAATGAACAGAGACTCTTTTGGACTTTAGAGAATTAAGGAAGTTGATAAAATTTGTCTTTTTCCCGTCATCAGCGCGAGAGATAGATTCAAGCATCGCTCTTGCATGTATTTGCGGCTTTATTTCTAGAACAATTCTAATTTCATTCTGAATGTATGCCTTAACTTCAAAAAGCATATTTCCCTCGTTTGACGGTGAGGAGAAATAGCATTCATTGCCTTCGTGCAATTCCTTTCTTACATCGAAAGGCAATGAAAAATATTCCTGCAAATATTTTTGAAGATCGGCAGAAACCATAGAATTTATTCCTCAGACACTTCTGGATCAGGGAGATCTGCAACCAATTTTTTCAGAATTCGAGATACGGTAAAACGCATATCTTCATAATTCTCAATTGACGCTTGATTGCAAGTGGAGTTTTCCGCTTCAGCCAACGCCCACAAAAGATCATCAAGACCTTCAACAATGACACCTTTTGCTAAAATTGGGCCATATATTTTTTTGTAAAAATCGTGATTTTCATTTATTCGAACTGCATGTAAACCATTAATCAAAGCAGGTTCCCACAAGGCATTTCCATCAATAGAAGGAACGGGAACAACTCTATTTTGTGTCGGAATTTCAGCTTCACCAATTGTAATCTTCTTTTTAAACGAGCCATATGGATTATCGACAACAACTTCATCGGGTTTACCCGTAGGAGTCATTCGCGAATTTTCTACATCAGGAGCTTTGGCGTTTATAGACGAATTAGAAGAGTTATGAGCTTCCTTACCGGGCTGATGAATGGATTTGGTTTCTCCATCTCTATAACGCTTTTGGGCTTCCCGACGAGGAGCTGCCAAGAATTTCATCAAATAATCAGCTAATTCTGATATTAGCATTATTCTTGATTTTTTTATATCAACATTCAATAGTTCGTCTAGTTCATGCGTAAACGAAAAGTCTACACGCAACAAAGATCCATGAGGTTCTTTTGTGAAAAAACCAAGCCAATCACCATAATGAATAAGTCTGTTTTCTCTATATACATAGAAACCTTGATAATCGTTATTTCCTCGTGCTCTTTCGCTAGCTTCTTTAGAACTAAACTCCGATTTTCTAGGAATCACATATGCAGTCACTTTAAATGACGTTTTCTCTCCATTTTCAATCTCTACAGGAACATCCTGAAATTGCAAACGTTCAGTTTTGGGCTCCTTTATGCAGAATGGGTCCCATGGTTCAACAGGAATTCCATTCAAATCAATTGAGGTATTTGCTGCCCTCGTATCGTTCTCATCTAAAAATCGTTGAAATACCATTGACAAGTGGAATCGAAGGTCGTCAATTTTTTTCTCTAAAGCCTTTTTAGCTGCAGACTGTTTTTGATAACTTTTTAGCAGTCTATCAACCTTATTCCACACAACAAGTGTTCCCGTTGATTCCGAAGCAATCATATCAAGTAATTCAACTTCCTCATCATCAACAGGGACTATTTTCAATTTCCACGAGCCAATGTCGCTGATATAATCCAAATCCCATTGAACCTTGCGAACTTCCGCATCATCAGGACCTCTTGATATCAAGGATAATTGTTTGCAAAAAGCAGTAGATGCTGTTTTTAAGCCTAGACCAAATTTTCCTAGACTGTTCTTTTCGGCCCTTTCCTTGGAACCATATTTCATGGCATTTTTGAGGCCATCCATATCCATACCGATACCATTGTCCGCAATATACACTTTGACATTTTGGTTTGGATCCATAGAAACATTAATAGATATCTTTGTAGCTTTCGCTGCAATAGAGTTGTCGACAATATCTGCAATTGCGGTATTGAAATTGTAACCTGTATCACGCAAACCGTTCACGATTCTAGCAGGATCTGGTAAGAGCTCAATTTCTTCATTTAAATTTGGCATATTTACACCTTGTTTAAAATTTTGGAATCATGGTTAAAGCTTTCAAAAGATCTTCTTCATCTAGGGAATCTCCGGCAACACCGACTACGGCTTCTTTTGCAATGTCCCTCTTTCGTAAAATCCTTTGTTGCATAACCTGTTCTATGGTATCTTTATAGTATAATCTATAAACAAAAACTGTTTTTGATTGCCCCTTACGATATGCTCGGGCAGAGGATTGATCCTCCAATGCTGGATTCCACTCAAGATTATAGTGAATCACGTGATTTGCGCCTGTTATATTCAACCCCGTGCCAGCTGCACGCGGATTTAGGATAAGAACAGCAGACGATGAATACTGATTGAATTGATCAACAATTATTTGTCGGTCTTCAACGTCAGTTTCTCCATTTATCATCCATATTTTTACGCCATACCGAGATCGCAAATCTTCTTTGAAAATCTCAAACATTTTTTTATAGGACGTGAAAACAATTACCTTTTCCCTGTTTTCGAGAATCACTTCTAATATCTCACACAATCGTTGATACTTGACAGATTTTGAAAAAGGGTCTATTGCAGCATCATTATTCGTTATCATTGGATGCGTGCAATACATGCGTAATTTCTGAAACATCCCAATAGAAATACGGTCTGTTTGAGAGGAACCCTTTATTTCATCTAAATATCGTGCATATTCTTCACATTCTTTAGAAGACATTTGTAAAGGATTGTCAATATCTATCCGAGGTGGTAATTCATTTGCCACATCTTTCACTTGTCGACGAATCATCAATGAAGAGAGAATTGGTTCTAATTTTCGACCACCATCAACATCGTCTGATATTACATCATTAAATTGTTCCAATGATCCCAATAAACCTGGTTTAACAAAATCAACGATTGACCAAACATCTGTCACATGATTTTCAAAAGGTGTTCCCGAAACAGCAATGGTATTCTCTCTATTAAGGGATTTACACGCAATTGTTCTCGCACTAGTAGGACTTTTAATATTTTGGGCCTCGTCCAAAACCACTAAGTCCCATTTTTTCATATTCAACATGCACAAATCGTTTATCACAACTGAATATGAAGTAACCACAATATCATAGGGCTCAAAATCTTTAAAATTGCTTGCTCTTTGTGATCCATGATGGATGAGAATATTCAAACTTGGAGCGAATTTGCGACATTCTTTCTCCCAATTTGCAAGCAATGAAATCGGGGCTACAACTAATATCGAACACGTTCCTTTTTGTTGCATAGATACTGCATATGTAATAATCTGGAGCGTTTTTCCGAGTCCCATTTCATCGCCCAGAATGCAACCATTTACATGGTTCAGAATTGACCGAATCCAAAGAAATCCATTTTTTTGGTAATCGTATAAAGTAGCACGTAGCGGTAACGCAGATACATCAATATCCTCAATAGGATGCTGTTGCATAAATGATGCGTCTACAGAATCCTCAAATAAGGACTCTTTTCGCATTATTTCGAAATTTTTCAATTTCAAATATTGTGCTAGCGAGATTTCTCCCGCGGAAGAAATGCTCGATTCTCGCAAGGCGTCTTCGATTTCAGAAGTATCATTGGATATATAAAACCATTTATTCTCAAATACAAAATGATCAATGATTTTTCCCTCATGGATAACAATAGGGATATTTATCACTTTTTTCCGTGAATACGCATTTAACCAAATGCTTTTATCTTTTGATTCGATAGAAATCTTGAAAGGTGAACCAATAGACGAATATTTTAACGATGGAAAAGCATCCCTAGGGTCGCTTAATTCAATATTTTCAAATTGAATTTTAGACTTTTCTTTGGTTAACAAAGGATACAGGTCTTTTGCCAATGGGTAATAAACATTCCCATTACTTGAAATACAAAGAGTGTTTTTCAAAATAACCCAATCCGCCATGGTGATTTATCCTCGGTTGCGGAATCTGTTTAAACTTGCTGCACTTATCGATATTGTTGGGCTTGGCCTATATTCCGCGTGGCCCTCACAAACCATGTTTATTTTAGAACGTCCTTCCGCGAGTTGATATAACTTCGTTTCTTCCTCGTCGGGAGTATATTTGTTAATCTGAGGATTGATGGCAAATGAGTCTAGATTTTCGACCAGTTTGCGCAAATAGATGTCCGTTGAAAAAGCAAAGATAATATCAGCGACATATCCATGGCTCACATTGACAATATTCAAAGCGTTTAAAACTGGAGATACAAAAAAATCAGCACGGTCAATGGTTTTATTACCAGACCACCAAGAATAACTGCCCACAAAATTTAGTAGATATTGAGAAACTTTTTCTATGTCAGGATTTTTGGGGAATTCTTCTTGGAGAAATTTTTTTGCTGTAGTAAGAAACCGTTGGCTCTCTAAATGATTTAACGATTCCTTCATGTGTTTTATATATACTTCAACATTTACATGCATTAATTCACAAATTTTTATTAGAAAATATTTGTACGTTAAAAGTTCTGTACAAAAATCAACCATATATGACGCAATAGCGAACCATTGGTTTGCTACATAAATTTTTTTGCCTGCTTTGGTTGTAATAATGGAAGTGTGTTTCAAATACTTGATAGAACAATCCTTTTTGGCCAAATATTTTTGATACGCGGACCTAAATGAATCATTCAGCACAATCTCTTGAGCAACGAATTCATTACGAAATCTTTGCTTGGCATATGTTAAAACAGCATTCAAATCTTTCAATATTTGCGAATTAGGCATAGTGCGTCCCTACTTGATTTTAAGAAGTTGTCCCTTAATTTCTTTTGCAAGTGTCCTAATTACAGGTACTGCAACACTGTTGCCAAATTGATGATAAGCCTCTTTACTAGAAACAACGATTTTCATTGTCGGGAGCTTATTCTTGTTATTTTGGTTATTTGCCGCTTGAGGGTCTTTCCATCCATTGCCAACAATCTTATATCCTTGCAAACGTCCAGCTTCAACAGGAGTAAGTTTGCGAGGATTCTTTTTCTTCTTCGACTGATCAATCAGGATTTCACTTCCATCTTTCCAATAACGCGCAGAGATTGTACTACAATATGCCGCATCTTCCTTGAATAAGGAATACCCAAACCCTTTTCCATTCGCGCGATTGCGCTCTTTGCGTAATTGATGCCCAATCCACATTCTGTCGCTAATGGTCATTTTCTCCGGAATCGAAGCATCTGGTTCGAAAATGTCCGAAACTTTCGTAGGAATTGCATCTTTTAATTGATCTTTTTCAAATATTGATTTCAAATTCTTATCTAGACCAAGAGGAAACTTGAAATCCTTAGAAGGACATTGCTTTTTGTCCCAGCATACAAAGAACAACCTTTCTCTGTTTTGAGGTACACCAAAATACTTGGCATTTAGAACCATTGTACGAACTTCGTATTTCAAGTCCTCTTGCAACACCCGTAATAATGTTTCAAGGGTTTTTCCGTGGTCATGGTTCTTTAAACCCTTCACATTTTCAAGAAAAAGTACCTTTGGCTTTTTTCCCATTTTTATTTTATGATTAACAATAGCCGCAATATTAAAGAAGAGTGTTCCGCGAGTATCTTCAAAACCTTTACGCTTTCCTGCTATTGAAAATGCTTGACATGGAAAACCTCCACACAAAACATCGAAATCAGGAACTTTTTCTAATACAACGTCATTTATGTCCGCATTAAAAAACTTGTATTTTCCATCATCATCTCTTTCGAAGAGGTCTGGTTCAATAGCTTTATAATTCTCTTCATATGTTATTCGAGCATTCTTGTCCCATTCACTGGCAAAAACGCATTTCCCGCCAACAGAATGCATTGCCGTATGGAAACCGCCTATCCCAGCAAACAAGTCTATAAATGTAAAAGCAGATTTCTTTAGTCCCATTTCATCGATCCTTTTTTACAATACCAAAAATAATCTAATTCTTGTGAAGAAAAATGACATTTTCTCATATTTATGCAAAAGTAAGCTCCCTCACGGCATTTACGTATTTCGATCGAACCATGAACTAGGGGTTATAATTAAAAATTTCCAATCCAATTCGATTCCAAAGAAGACGTTCAACGTCCACCCTAAGACCCCCTATGAAAAAAAATATATGATGAATGTCATATAATGACATTCTAAGAAAAAAAACATATAAACTATTACAACTATACATGCTTGGAAGATATTCAAATGTTTTGTTTAAAACAACTAAAGCATAAAATTATATATTAACAGAAACCAGTAGTAGAGGTAAATTCCTATGGATATAAAACAGATTTTCACAAAAATTTTCGATAATACCGCTTTTCAAAGAGCTCGTGCCAGTGCATACGACTCCAATCACCCTTTCTTTAAACTTTTTAATGACGAAATACCACAGTCTCTAGAGACTATTGTAGATAGTTTCAGGTCTGGACGGCAATCTCTTTTTCCAAATCCTTATTCTTTCCCTGCTAGCATCGGGAGAGGAACGCTTGCTGATATTTTCTGGTTCGGCATTTTGGACCGCCAAATAACCGACGATCCTCAAAAAGGAATTTACGTAGTCTACCTAGTCTCCTATGATGGGAAAAGCATTTATTTATCCTTAATACAAGCCATAAATGGGGCTATAAGAAACGCAGTCGAATGTCAAGAAACGATTAGAAGGTTAAAAGCCGCTCGTAGAGGCCTAATAGAAATAATCGAAAATAGACTTGCAGGAGCATCTCTAGACTACGCTAATGATTTCACAAAAGGCGCTATAGATTTGTCTATCGATGATGGCGGAAATTTCTTTACGGCACAAGCCTATCAAGAAGCTGTACTCTATAGCAAAAAATACAGTTGCGACAATGTACCGAGCGAAGATGAACTTCGAGAAGATCTGCGAAAGATGTTAAAGATTTATGGGCAATATCGTCTAGCGGTGAGACAACAATAAATCGCAAAAAAAGTTAAAGATTGGACGAGCGTCAACACGCTCGTCTTTTGTTTTTAGGAGCCGAAGCGGTGCGGGGCTGGCGTCTGAAGTCCCGCAGAAAGAGTGGGGGCTAGTACCACCAACGCAATGTCAGAATATGCCATTTTTGAAATGTACATTTACTCACATGGAAACATATTCACCCACATCAAGGATAAAGGTCGATGACGGCGAATGGTCACTACTCGACAGGCTGACAACCAACGCCCAGATGGACTGGTTCTGGCAAGAGACTGTCCGCAACAAGCAAGGGACTCAGGTGCGGAAGAAGACGCTTACGCATGAGCAAATAGAAAGTTGTTACTGCGCTTTTATGCACGAGAATTTTCATGGATTCACTAGGGAAGAACTCTTGAAGTTGCTTGAGTTCTTTGCTAGGTATGGAGTGGCGGACGATTTTGGCCGGAGGGAACTGTCGGGGTTTTAGGGGCGGAGCCCCTAGGAGAGGGGGTGTCCGGAAGACCCGGCAAGGCCGGGGCTGCAGGCAGGGGGAGGCTTCCCCCTCCTTTATCCGTTCGGGTTGGCGAGGGCCGAGGTTGCTTTCCAGAAAGCTTCCCGGAAGAAGGGGATGCCTGCGAGCCTGTCCCTGATTTTGAGGATGTTCCTGTGGGCGAGTTCTATGAGGATGCAGTTCCGTTTCAAATTCAACGCGGCTTCCCCCACGACGCCGCTGCCGGCGAAGGTATCGAGCACGGTTTCGCCCTGCCTTGTCACGAACTGGAGGATTCTTTCGCACAAGGTCAGCGGAAGTTCGCTCTGGTGAATCTTGTTTTTCCTTGCGACGGGCGGGATGTCGAACATTGCAGGGAGCATCTGCGTGGTGCCGCTCATGTACTGGGGCGTCCCGGTGTCTTTTGTCTTCATGGCGTCGATGCGCAGGCTGCGCGCCTTGCCTTTCGAGAATATCATCACGTCTTGGGTGTTCTTGGACTTGCGCCCGGTATTGCTGACAAAGTTCCCCTTTTTCCAGGTGACTTTCGAGTAGTAGAGCAGCCCGCACTGTTCGGCGTATTTCTTGATTTGGTAGAGGTAGTCGTCGAGCGTGTACCTGAAGCAGTCGTAAGTGGCGAAGTTGCGGTCGCCGCCCTTGTTCGACTTCTTGTCTAGCCACGGGTGGTCGGTCAGGATGCAGTCGATGGAGGCGTCCCCGAGCATGGAGAGGTCAAGGAGTTTGTCGTAGATGCGCGCGCGGACGGTTTCCTTCGGCTTGTCGGAGTTCTCGGAATAGGCGTCCTTGAGCGAGAATTCGCCCTTGTCCTTGAAACAGGAGTAGATGATGTTTGCGAGTGATTTCATGGACGGAAATATAGATCCTGCGGAGTGACAATTTGTGACAGGGGAAGGCCCATGTTCCGTTTTGGAACATATGAGTAATAGTAATGT
>JAEEGJ010026095.1_pt1 | contig 11885 bp, 8 predicted proteins | sample 8958761 | NCBI WGS metagenome assembly JAEEGJ01 (sample SAMN16246546, study PRJNA631951) | gut metagenome | biome: gut microbiome; feature: rumen; material: RS-attached | host: Bos | place: Iran: Karaj | collected 2018-10 | reverse complement strand
TGCTTGTATCTTGATCGCGTTAAGGACCGCTTGCTCCCTGAAATTGAAAAATTGCTTGAAGAGCGGATTGACCATCTGCAAGAAAAGCTTGACGAACAAAATTCTGAACAATCTCAGCACGATAATTAATTGTAATTTCGTGTTGCTCATTTTTCATTCTAGTAACTATAAACTCGTATCTAGTAACTTCGACGAAGTCGATTGTAACTCAGTGAAAATCAACAAGTTACATTTTTCTTATTCGAAAAAAGTGCCTTTTTTACGCAAAAATCGCCGTTTTGTGTAAAGTTTGTATGTTTAATGTAAGAAAAATCTTGTCAAGGGATGTTTGAAAAAATACCTGTTGATAACTTGTGCTAATAATAAGTGATAATTTTGTCACACATCCGTTCGTAAGGATGGTGTAAATTGGAAAAATTTGGATAAAAAATGTTTTTTAAAAATTATTGCCGATTTTGAACAAAAAATGGACATTTAAATTTTTTTTCGTTTGTGGCGCTTGTTCTTGCAAAATCCTTTCTTATTTTTTGCTTGCTCTTTTATAATCTTGACTGGTTTTTTAGATCGTGGATAATACTGTTTCTTTGTTGGATATTGCTGAGTCGCCCTGGCAACAGGTGCTCGACCGCGTGCGTTCGGAATGTAAGGACTTTTTTGGTGCCGTGATTCTCGACGCTCTTGGTTACGAGGGAATGTGCAATGGCTATGCCTTGCTTACTGTTCCTGACGAGCTTCGCGAAAATTGGGTGAATTCCCATTATGGCGATTTGTTGCGCAAGTCCTTTACGACTGTATTTGGTAGTGAATTTGTTGATTATCGCATTCGTCAGATTGCGCCTTCGGATCCGATTCCAGAAATCAAGCTCACGATGCCTGTTATCCCGAAGGTTGTACAAGCTCCGAAACCGGTAAAGCGTCCGAAACAGGCTTTATCGCTTTATGCACGTTATACGTTTGAAAACTTTGTCGAAGGGGAGTGCAATTCTACTGCATTCCGCGCTTGCCAGGCGGTTGCCGAAAATCCGGGTGATCCGTCTTTAAATCCGTTGTTCGTGTATGGCGAAAGCGGCCTCGGCAAGACTCATTTGTTGCAGTCTATTGCTGCTAAGATCCAGAAAAGCCGCCCTGAAGCTTCTATTGTTTATTGCCATGCTTATGATTTCTTGCGCGATGCGACTGCGATGGCTTCTGCTTTGCACAACAAGACGGGCAATGTGCGTGAACTTGCACAGAAGTTCCGCGAACGCTATGAACTTTGCGATGTCCTTTTGCTCGATGACGTGCAACTTTTGGAAAAGGGCCTCTGGACGCAGGAACGCCTTGCCATTTTGATTAGGCATTTGCGTGCCGAAGGCAAGCAGGTGGTGATTTCTTGTGACCGTCATCCGTCCAAGTTCAAGGTTGTCGATACGGACTTTGATCGCAGTACTTCGAAATCTTCTATCCCGAGCATTTCCAAGAAGCTTTTGACTCCGCTTGAATCTTGTGTTGCCGTGGGCATTGACGAACCGGATCTTGCAACCCGCATGCACTTGATTAGCAAAAAATCTGAGGACTTGCCGTTTGCAAAGGCTGACCGCGAAGAAATTTGCCGTTACCTTTCGATGCCGCCCCGCAAGAACGTGCGCTTGATTGAAGGTCTTTTGAATTTCCTCGGCGCGATGAACATGTTCTGCAAGGCTGATTTGAACTTGAGTAGCGTCAAGCGCCTTGTAGCGCCGTCGGAACATGGTGGCCATGTGGAGCTCACTGCCAAGAACATTATTGAAGCGGTGGCTATGGATTACCGTGTTGAAGTTTGCGAACTTTCATCGAAGCGCCAGTCTGCTGCGATTTCTACGCCCCGCAAGGTGGCGATGTTCCTCTGCCGTGAACTGACAACAGACTCGCTCCAGAATATCGGTGCGATGTTCTGCAGGGACTATGCCACTGTAATCGCCGCCATAAATTCCCTTAAAAAGCAGATGGAAAAGGATGCGTCCCTCGCAAGGCGCATTCAGGATATCCGTTATATGCTGGAAGCCTAGCATGATTGCTTTATTGACGGGTGGCGCCGGCGTCGTAGGGAAGGCGTTGTGCCGGGAACTTATAGCACGGGGCGTGTGTGTCCGCGTCTTGACGCTTCCGGGCGATTCTTTGGCGAAGTCCTTGCCGAGCGAGGTGGATGTCCGTTATGGTGATGTTACCGATTTTAATTCGATTAAAAGTGCGTTTGATGGGGTAGATGTCGTCTATCATTTGGCGGCAATTCTTTTATCGACAAAACGTAGCGCTTTTGAACACGTGAATACCGAGGGAACACGCCATGTTCTAGAGGCTTGCAAACTTGCAGGCGTGCGCCGCTTCCTTTATGTTTCTAGCATTTCTGTGATGTACCCGGTGCTTACGCCTTATGGCGAAAGCAAAAAGAAGGGCGAGGCTTTGGTGCAGGCCTCCGGGCTCGATTGGACGATTGTGCGCCCGACGCTTGTGATTGGCGATGGCGGCGGTGTTGAGTACAACATGTTCCGCGATTACGTGAAAAAGTTCCCGCTCTATTTGATGCCGGGTGGCGGCAAGTGTTTTAAGCGCCCGGTCCGCAGTGAAGATTTGGTCAAGGGGATTGCTGTTGCCGGACTTAAAGAAGAGGCGGTGGGCAAGACTTACGCCCTTGCGGGCTCGACCGTGATGACGATGGCGGAGATGGCTAAGCATGTTTTGAAAAGCGCTGGGATGCGTCACCTGATGGTTCCTCTGCCGTGGTGGATTTCTAAGCGGCTTGCCGTTCTGAAGAATTGGATTGGCGGGGAGCGTGTTTCTGCCGAGCAGGCCTTGGCAGGCTTTTTGTACGATGCTGCCCCGTCCATCGAAGATGCCGAGCGCGACCTAGACTACCACCCGGGCTGCCCGTTCTGAGAACTTAGAACATTGCTCTTCTCTCTAAGTTCTGCCAACTTAAAAACATCCATATAATACATTCTTGGAATGGACAAGGCTGTTTTACAGCTTTTTTCGTGTGATTTGTAAATTTTTGTTGGCTAAAATTGGACAAAATAAATTATATTACATACCATGAATAAGAAAAAATTACTTGCTCTTTTGGTTTCCTCCGCATTCCTTTTTGTTGCATGCGATGAGGATAGTCCGGTTTCTCCCAACAACAATAAAGAAATTTCGTCATCTTCTGTTGCTGAAGACGATGATTGCGATTCTGCTAAATGCAACGAAAAGTCTTCTTCTTCAAAAACAGAAGATAAGAAGTCCTCTGATTCCAAGGACAATAAGAGTTCTTCAAGCTCCGCTAAGGATGATAAACAGTCCTCCTCTTCTGTAAAGAATGACGCAAAGTCTTCTTCTAGTGCCGATGCACCGAAGTCTTCATCGTCTTCTGTTGATGCTCCCAAGGGACCCCGTGCTGCAAAGCTTGCGGACCTCGAAAAGAATATTGAACTAAAGCTGTTCGATCAGACGGTTTACCTTTCTACCGGTAGCAAGCTGGGTCTTGTCGCTCTCCGCATTCCGGATGAAATGTGGTTGGTGACCTATACGGATTTTGCAAATGGCGAAGTAAAATTTGTCGATGGCAATGTCGGCAAGCAATACGCGGAAACGGATGCCGTCAAAAAGATTTTGGAAAAGCTCAAGGACGGTTTTACGATTTCGTTTATTGTCGATGAGAATGGTAAGGTCAAGTACGCTGTTGGCGGTTCGAAGGAATATAGCGAAGCCGTAAAGGCTAGCGTTGCCGTTCAGAAAGGCAAGGTCTCCAAGGCCGAAGATCTTAAGAACAAAATTTATAAATGCACCAATGGCGACACCACAAGAACTTTCACGTTCTTCGACAATTCGTATATCGTCGATAATGGCGTTGGCGATAAAGTTGCCTATTGGATTGGCGGTCATTATGACATCCAGCGTAGCACGCTCCTGATGCGCCCGGCATACTATAATAAGCCTGTTTATTCGATGTTCGCCTATTCTGTTGGAACGGATAATTCAATTTCTATGTCTAATGGCGAAACAACAACGAAGATGAACTGCCAGGTCGAATCTGTCGAATATGAATACGAAAAGGCTAGCGATTTTGTTGGCGAATGGCAAAAGGTTGATAATGGGATCGAATGGAGTTTCACGTTAAAGGCCGATGGCTCTTATGAACTTTCTGCTTTTGAAGGCCAAAAAAATGTTGAATCCAAGAGTGGCTCCTGGGAAATCTATGGTTACCACTTGATGATGCGCAATTCTGGTTGCTTGCATCCGGACAAGTGCACGACGAGCATTCATGGCCAGCTCCAGACGGGGCCGATCGATAAAGCAACCAACAAGATTAGCGGATTCTCGTTCATCCATAGTGATCCGGATACGCCGAAAATCCCGACCTCTTTCGAAGCTCCGCAGTACGAGTAGTTGTATTTAGAACTTAGAACTTAGACAACTGCGTAAGGCGAGTGAAGCAGGATTGCTTGCAAGCCTATTTTTGAGCCTAGCAGTTGAGATTAGAGCGAAGTGATAATCTCACTTAGAACGTTGCTCTTCTCTCTAAGTTCTGCCAACTAAGTTCTAAGAGCGCAGCGGTCTAAGTTCTGCCAACTTGCATTTTATAATGCGTTTGAAAAAAGGCATCGCTCATGGGCGGTGCATTTTTTTTATTTTCTAGCGCAGAGGTTATTGAAATGAAACTTTATGTGGTGCAGATGAAAATTCTGCCGGGTAATGTGCCGGCGAACATTCAAACGATGAAGGCTGCTTTTGACCGAGCTAAGGCTGCCGAAGTCGATTGTGTGGTGTTTCCGCGAAATGCTTTGACTGGCCCTTCTAATAAGGCGCTTCCTGTCGATTGGGCTGAAATCCGCAAGTACGCGGGCAACATGCCGTTCTTCTTGTGTGGCGATGTGCTCGATGACACTCCGCTTTTGAACGTGGCGCATGTGACACATGGTTCTGATTTTTATGTGGTTGGCCGCCGTGAAGCAGAGAATAAGGAACTTTCGCATTTGGCCAAAGATTGTGCGATGCCGGTTGTTTGCCTGAATGGTGTCGGAACCGACAATACCGGTAAGAACATTTATGCACTCTCGGGCGGAAGCCGCGTGTTCGATTGCGATGGTAAGGTTGTCTTTGAAATGCCTCTGTTTAGCGAGGCCGAAGCCGTTGTTGAATTTATTGATGGTAATGTTCAAGTTTATGCGGAATCTGCAAAGCCGTACCCGAGTGAAATTGCTGAAATTCATGATGCGCTAGTGTTCATGATTCGTGAAAACTTGAAGATGTTCCACATTTCGCGCATGGTGATTGGCGCTAGTGGCGGAATTGACAGTGCGGTGTCTGCTGCACTTTATGCCGAAGCGATTGGACCGGAGAATGTGTTCCTCGTGAACATGCCGACGCGTTTCAATTCCGATACGACAAAGAACGCGGCTCGTGACTTGGCCGAGAACTTGGGAACGCCTTACATGGTGGCTCCGATTTCGGACATTATCGAATCGGTTTGCCATACGCTTGAACGTTGCTCTTTTGTGCGTAACGATACCGTGATGAAGGTCGCGGGAATCAATCACGAAAACTTGCAGGCGAGGACGCGTTCTGCATCCATCCTTTCTACAGTTGCATCGGTGGTGGGCGGTGGCGTCACTTGCAATGGCAACAAGAGCGAAGCGATGGTCGGCTATTGCACGTTGTACGGCGATTCTTGCGGCGTGATGTGCGCTATTGGCGACTTGTGGAAAACGCAAGTCTATGAACTCGCTCGTTACATCAACCGCGATAAGGAAATTATCCCGAAGGCCTCCATTGATATTCCGGCGAGTGCAGAACTTTCCGAAGCGATGAATGTTGATGAAGGCAAGGGCGACCCGATCCTTTATCCGTACCACGACAAGCTTTTTGCGATGTGGGTCGAAAAGGGTGTGAGCCTTGAGCACACGGAACGACTTGCGGTGGAAGGGACGCTTTGCGAAACGCTCGGTGTCGATGCGGCTTACTTTAAGTCGAAGCTCCCGACGGTTGAAGCGGCTCTCGAAGACATGCGCCTTTGGTACCGCCGTTTCAAGGGACTTGCATTGGCGAAGCGCATCCAGTTCCCGCCGATTCTTTCGGTGAGCGGGCACGCCTTCGGCGGCGAATACCGCGAAAGCCAGGTGAGTGGTTAGTGGCTAGTGATTAGTGGTTAGAACTTAGAGCTTAGAACTTAGAGCTTAGAACTTAGAACTTAGAACTTAGAACTTAGAACATTCTCTCTTACCTTTAAGAATATCTAAGTTCTACCAACTAAGATCTACCAACTGCGGCTTTGCCGCCCTAAGTTTTACCAACTAAATTACTACATTTTGCACCCTAGCATTCAACCGCGGGTTCGCCTGCGATTATAAAGGATATTTATGAAAATTGCTGAAAAAACAGTCGTTCAGATGCATTACACCCTCAAGTCTGACGAAGGTGCCGTGATTGATTCTTCTGAAGGTCGCGAACCGCTCCAGTACATCCAGGGCATGCACATGATCGTTCCGGGTCTCGAAAAGGCTATGGTCGGTCACGATGTGGGCGACAAGTTTGATGTTGTCGTGATTCCGGCCGAAGGTTACGGTGAATACGATGAACGCATGACTCAGGAAGTTCCGCTCAATGTGTTCCAGGGTGTCGATAAGGTCGAAGCTGGCATGGCTTTCTTTGCCCAGACTCCGAACGGCCCGATGCAAATCCGCATCAAGTCCGTTAGCGAAAAGACTGCGGTCATCGATGCTAACCACGAACTTGCGGGCCAAAATCTCAACTTCGCTATTGAAGTTGTGAGCGTGCGCGAAGCCACCGACGAAGATCTCAAGCCGTTCCAGCACCACTGCTGCTGCGGTGGCCACGATGGCGAAGATCACGAATGCAAGTGCGGCGAAGAAGGTCACGAATGCGAATGCGGTGGCCACGGCAACAAGGAAAATTGCGACGGTAACGGCGGTTGCGGCTGCCCCAACCACGACAAACACCACGGCAAGTAATGCTTCGGGCTTGGCCCGCTGGTATCGCTCAAAAAAATTTGAAAAAAGGCTTGAACTCTTTGTACGTTCTGGCCTTTTTTTATTTAATTTAAACTGAGGAGTGTGGTTAAAATCACAAGAGGATGCCGTATGCGCTTTGTAAAAATCTTATCTTTGGCTGCTTTGCCAATGTTTCTTTTCGCCTGTAGCGACAGCAATTCGGGAAATTTGGGTAGTAATCCCAATCCTGAAAACCCGCCGGAGGAAAAAAAGGATTCCATTCCTGAAAATATCCCCGATGAAGAATTAAAACCGATTGCTAGGGATTTTTCCTCGATTTGGAGCGGTAAAGGTACGGCTGAAGATCCGTTCCTTGTGACGAATGAAGAACAGTTGGCTTCGATTGCTTTTTATGTCAACGATTCCTCGATGACGTTTAAGGACAAGTTCTTTAAGGTGACGGCGGACATCGCTCTTACAAAGGCTTGGAGCCCGATTGGAATTTTTGGAAAGAATCCCAATGGCTTGGGTAATCGCGTCTTTAGCGGTTCTTTTGATGGCGCCTCCAAGACTATTTCTGGTTTGACCATTAACGATACCGCAAGCTATAGTGGCTTGTTCGGACTTATTCGCGGTGGAAGCATTAGCAACGTTGTCATTAAGGATGCCAAGATGAATGTCGGCTCTGTTGCTGGTGTGCTTGCCGGTTTGGCGGACTCTGTGACGGTGGAAAACTGCACGGTTGATAATGCAGAAATCAAGGGCACTGAACATGTCGGTGGTTTAGTTGGCGACGCAAAGTACGTTACGGTAACGAATGTTGCGGTGACGGGGACTGTAAGTGGCTCGAACAATGTTGGTGGTGTTTTTGGCAGCGTGCAAAACGGGACGCTCACGAATTTGACAAATTCTGCTACAGTGTCGGGTAAATCGGTTGTTGGCGGTGTTGTCGGCGGTTCTTCGAGCGTCGGTGATGAAAGCTCTATTTCCATGGCTTTGAACTATGGTGCCGTGTCGGGAACGAAGGATGTCGGCGGTGTTGCTGCAAAAATTTCAACGACCAAGCTTGAAAAATCGGGCAACTATGCTGCGGTGACTGCTGACGAAAATACGATGAGCAATGTCGGTGGTGTTGTCGGTGTGGCTTCGAATAAATCCGCTATCAATGAAGTGTTCAATGCGGGAGCCGTTACGGTAACGAAGGTGATGGTTGCTGGAGGCGTTATTGGTAGCTTGAAGGCTGTTACGGCAACGAATGTGTTTAATCAGGGTGAAATTTCTGGTCAGGCGTCTAACTTGGGCGGACTTGTAGGCATTGTTGATAATGATGCCAAGCTTGAATCGGGTTATAATTCGGGATTGATTCCTGACAAGAACTTTTCGGGTACGGTAGCCGGCAAGGTTGCTTTGACTGCAACGGTTACAAACGTTTATTACGACAAGACTGTTGGTGGTACATGTCTCGTTGTCGCGAACAAAATGAACATGGAACTCCCGACCGGATTTACGACCGAAGAAATGAAGACCGCAACGTTTGTAGCGACTTTGAATGGCGCTGGCGCCGTTTGGGCGATCGATCCGGCTAAGTTTGGCGGCTATCCGTCCTTTAGCTGGGCCAAGTAATTTCTACATTTAGAACATGGCTAAAAAGAAAAAATTTTGGAAGTCGCCTTCTGCCGAGGCGGCTTTTCGTGGTAAAGAAGACAATCTCCGCAAGACGCTTCGCGAGATTGTAAGTGGTCAAAGTCGTTTGTTGCACCGCCCGGACGATTTGTACGAGGCGATTGCGAACGGTCTTGACGAAATCGAAAAAATCAAGGATGTCAAAGTCCAGCTGGAACTTTTGGCTTGGACGCTCCGTGCCGATTTTTTGGCGTTCAAGGCAGATGACGAAGAAATGGATACGTGGAACGACTTGTTCTACGATGCAGGAACGTTCTTTATCGAAGTCGCAAAGACTTATGATGACAAGGATTATATAGCCGACTTGATTCACGATTTGGCTGTGCGCCATGTCGGTGGGGAAGGCCGCGAGGTCGTTTTCCTTTCCATTGAAGAAGTGATGCCGGTCGAACGCGCCAAGGCTTTAATTGTTGAATTGCTCGGCGTGATTGATGCGACTGAACTTGAAAATCGCGAAGATGTTCTCGATGCGATTTGCGACATGGCCGATGCTATCAAGGATACGGAAAACTTTGCGAAGGCTTCGCTCTACAAAGATCCGGATAAGAGCAATGCAACGCTCATCGACATTGCAAACTCTTACTTTGTTGCCGGTGATATTGCCATGGCCAAGCAATGGCTTGGCGATGTGAAGGATCCGGGCGCCGAAGACGAAGAAGCGTTCCTCGATTTACAGGCTGCGATTGCCGACCGCGAAGGCCGCAAGACGGATTGCCTCAAGTACGCCACGCGTTTGTACGAATGCTTCCCGAAGGTCATGAACCTCTCGAGACTTTGCATGCTCAAGAGCGGTTCCGAACTCGATAAGCTTTTGATTGACCATGTGAAATACCGCAGCACGACTTGCGATACGAGCTACATGATGCTCCTAGCAAACCTCAAGAAGTTTGAGTTGTTGGGTCAATACGTCAATCACTTTGAAAAGGAATTGCCTGCGCAAGACGCCGCTGAATTGAATGCAATTTCGGACGAAGTCGAACGTGCTGGTGAAAAGGAACTAGCAAAGCACATTCGCGAATGGACCGTCGAAGAACCCGAAGACGCCGAAGCCTTCGACGATAGGGAATAGCGATTACTGCGATAAGCCGGGCGTTGCGGGCTGGCGTCTGAAGCCCGCTAGAGAGGGTGATGGATGGTTCGGCAGGCTCACCAACCTTTTCTATGTCATTAGCCTGACGAAACAGAAATCAGGGGGAGACTTCCCCCACCTAACAACTTCCTACCGTCTACTTCCTACTGTCTACTCTTTTTTTCTATCTTTACAATCATGAATTCTTCTAAAAAAGTCCTTTTATACGATACAACTCTCCGTGACGGTAACCAAGACCGTAAAATAAGTCTCTCTTTAGCCGACAAGGTGCAGATTGCACGAATTTTGGACCATTTTGGATTTGACTATATCGAGGGCGGTTGGCCGAACCCGAGCAATCCGACTGACGAAGAATTTTTCAAGCTTATCAAGGATGTAAAGCTCAAGCACGCAAAGATTGCTGCTTTTGGCAGTACGCGTCGTCCGAATATTTTGCCGGAAAATGATCCGCTTTTGCAGGCGCTCATCAAGTCCGAAGCACCGGTCAAGACGATTTTTGGTAAGAGCTGGGATTTGCATGTGACGGACGTGATTCGCACGACGCTCACGGAAAACCTTGACATGATCGAGTCTTCTGTGGCATACCTCAAGGAATATTCCGAAGAGGTCATTTACGATGCGGAACATTTCTTCGATGGCTATAAGGCCAATCCAGAATACGCGATTGAAACGCTCCGTGCCGCAGAAAAGGGCCATGCCGATTGCATCGTGCTTTGCGATACGAACGGCGGAACGATGCCGTGGGAAATCGAACAGATTATAGCGGATGTGCAAAAGCATATTTCGACACCGCTGGGCATCCATGTGCACAACGACAGCGGACTTGCTGTCGCGAATTCGCTCTACGCCGTGAAGGCTGGTTGCGTTATGGTGCAGGGCGTGGTGAATGGCTACGGCGAACGTTGTGGTAATGCAAACCTCACGACGATTTCTGCCGATTTGAAGTTTAAGATGGACCGCGACTTTGCGGCTGCCAAGAAGCTCTCTCATTTGCGCCAGCTCAGCAGCAATATCGACCAGATTGTGAATTTGCCGAGTGACGTGCATGCTCCGTACGTTGGCGATGCCGCGTTTGCGCATAAGGGCGGCGCTCATATCGACGGCGTGATGAAGGTCAGCCGCAGCTTTGAACATATTGACCCGCATACCGTGGGCAATGACCGCGTGTTCGTGACGAGCGATCAGGCCGGTGGTTCTCTCGTTGTCGAAAAGCTCAAGGCCATCAAGCCGGGCATAGACAAGAAGGATCCGGTGGTGGCAAGCCTCCTTAAAGAAATCAAGGAACGCGAAAACGCCGGCTGGCATTTCGACAGCGCCGAGGCGAGCTTCAAGTTGCTCGTTTACCGCCATTTGGGAATGGTCAAGGAACCATTCAAGGTGCTCAACTACCGCGTGATTGAAGACAAGACGCCGCAGGGTGTTTCTGTGTCGCAGGCAACGGTCAAGCTCCAGGTGGGCGACCAGATTAGCCATCAGGTGAGCGAAGGCGATGGCCCGGTGAACGCTCTTGATGCCGCACTCCGCAAGGCTCTTTTGCCGTTCTTCCCGTGCATGGGAAGTGTGCGCCTGGACGATTTCAAGGTGCGCGTGCTTGGTTCCAATGTGGCATCCGATGCTACGGTTCGCGTGTGGACGACGTTTGGCGATGAACACGGCTACTGGAACATGGTTGGCGTTTCGAGCAACATCATTGAGGCTTGCTGGACTGCTTTTGTCGATGGCCTTACGTACAAGATTTTGCTTGAAGACAAAGTTATCCCGAATGCATACAAGCATCTCGATGTGGCGTCTGTGTAAAATAGCTGAATCGCGAGAATTTGCCAAACCGCGCTGGGTTTTAGAGTTTAAAAAATAGAAGGTCTGTTAAAATGAAAATCGTAAAAGTCACTCCGAAGTCTCAAGAGATTGACAGAATTTGTGGTCGTGAAGTTGCCCCAAGCAAGGAAATTCACGATAAGGTCATGGACATTCTCGCCGACATCAAGAACGGCGGTTATGCGAAGGCTGTGGAATACGCTCAGAAGTTCGATGGCCTCAAGGGCAAGAACCTCCGCGTCTCCGAAGCGGAAATCAAGAAGTCTGCCGCCAAGTGCCCGCCCGAAATGCAGCGTGCGCTCAAGCAGGCTATCAAGAAGGTTCGTGATTTCCACGTGAACCAGATGGAA
>JAEEGJ010026092.1_pt1 | contig 11886 bp, 2 predicted proteins | sample 8958761 | NCBI WGS metagenome assembly JAEEGJ01 (sample SAMN16246546, study PRJNA631951) | gut metagenome | biome: gut microbiome; feature: rumen; material: RS-attached | host: Bos | place: Iran: Karaj | collected 2018-10 | reverse complement strand
CAAGTTCATCGGCGAGAACCCCCAGTATGTCTTCATCAAGAAGTACATCGAGACCGCCCGTCCCGGTGACCCCCGCGCCATCGTAGTTCCCACCGAGGAACAGCTCAACAGCCTCAACCTCGACCGCATGTATAACATCTTCCGCGAGCGTTTCAGCAATGCCGCCCACCAGACCTTCTTCTTCGTGGGTAACATCGAGGATGCCGACATCGACCTCATCGCCAAGTACCTTGGCAACCTGCCCACCACCAAGGCCAAGCCCGAAAGTTGGAAGAAACTCAAGGACTACACCTTCAAGGGCACCCCGCGCGCCACTGCCTACAAGGGTACCGACAACCAGGGCATCATGCTCATGACCGGCACCACCAAGGGCTACAAGCACAGCGTCAAGAATGCCGAAATCATCGACCAGCTCAGCGCCTGCATGGAGATTACCGCCCTCGAAATCATCCGCGAAAAGATGGGTGGCACCTACAGCCCCAGTGTCAGCGTCTCCTACAGCCGTCTGCCGGAGCAGGAGGTCGACTGGACCTTCTACATCAACTGTAACCCCGACAGCACCCAGCTCATCGAGAATGCCGCTATGGAAATCCTCAACAAGTACATTAAGGAAGGTCCCGATGCCGAGACCCTCGCCAAGGTGCAGGAGCAGCAGATTATCAACCGTCAGAACAGCAAGCAGAACAACAACTTCTGGATGAACCAGATCATGGGCAGCTATCGCTTCAACGAGAGCCGCGACTATGTGGTCGACGGCTACGAAGCCATCGTCAAGTCTGTCACCGCCAAGGACATTCAGGCTGCTGCTAAGAAGTTCATCGACCTCAAGCACTATCTCGTTGTCTTCCTCAAACCCGAGGCTGCCACCGAGTAACCCTTAAGCATAGCAATAAAACGAAAAAGACCCCCCCCAAGGGTGTCTTTTTGATATAGTGACCAGTGACCAGTGACCTGTGACACGATATATAGTGACCTGTGACCAGTGACACGATATATAGTGACCAGTGATTAGTGATTGGTGATTAGTGATTAGACAAATGAATGTGGTAGCCAATTTTCAATTTTCAGTCACAGGTCACAAGTCACTGGTTACTCAAAATAATGTGTTAAATAATGTTATTTTTGCAACAAAAACGACTTTTTTCAGTCTATATAGGCAAACGGGAAGGTTTATGTTGATATGTTGGTGAGTTGATATGTTGATAAGTTGATGAGCTATAAGTTGATAAGTTGATTTGTTTAATGCGAGCTGTATAAACCTATCAACGGACAACGGATTAACGAAGATGGATGTGGGAATGTGTTAGTCTTTTTGATAAACAAACTAAAATACATTATATATTATGAAAAAGTTGGTTTCTACGCAACAGTCTTTTTCTCGCCTTGACATAGGGCAAACGCTACGTGATTTGCCCAATACTTTCAGCTTGTTGAAAAAGTTGTTTTTATTTGCTGTTGCCATAGTCTTTGTCGGTATTGCGAGGGGGCAGGATACGGTTTATCAGTGCGATTTTGACCATCCGGACGATACGGCTGGCTGGCGGTTTACCAGATACCAGTGGCCTCAATGGGCTATAGGCATGGACAGCACTATGAGTAGCCGTACGCTGTATGTCACAGACAATTATAGTGATGACCCGATCCGTGTGGCGTATGCCTATAGGAGGATTGTGCTGCCGAGGGGTGCATACCGTTTTAGCTACGACTGGCGTTGCAACGGTCGGCACGATGGCGATACGGCCTACGACTATATGCGTGTCCTGCTGGTGCCGGGCACGGTGACACCCATAGCGGACTGGGTGCCTGACGGGATGGGGACAATGTCCGATGCCAATCTGCCGGCAGGCTATATTCCGCTGGATGGCAATACACCGCAGTGCGACTCCCCCGTATGGGTTAGGCATAGTAGTGACTGCTTTGTGGAGAATTCGGGGGTGTACACGTTAATGTTTATGTGGTACAACTCCATAGGTCAGTGGAGTTCTTCGGCAGCGGTGGACAACCTGACAATCACGAGCCCAGCGTGTCCGCAACCAGGGCGTCTCTCTGTCTCTTCACTTACGCCCACTACATTCACCTTGTATTGGTCGGACCTCAGCGAGGGGAACATATCAAACTGGCAGGTGGAACTGTGTACTGCCTCTCAGACCATCGGGCAAGGAATTAGGCAGCTGGTTCAGGATACGTTGACGGGATTTACGAATCTGACACCCAATACCGACTATCGGGTGTATGTCAGCTCGCTGTGCGACAGCGACACCACAGTTCCTGTTGTGCTGCACGTGCACACGCCATGTGCAGGGCTCGACACGTTGCCCTACATCCAGGACTTTGATTCCGTCGCGGATGGAACGTTGCCCTCGTGCTGGAGCGTGTTGAGGACGGGAGGCAATGCGGCGGTGCGTAACGACACTGCCGGCAATGTGCTGCAGTGGCGCATTGCCCGCTCGGGCTATTGCTGTGTGGTGCTGCCGGGCGTGGATGCAGCTGCAGCCTCGTGGGACAGTGTGCAGCTGTCGTTCCGCTGCGCGAAACAGCCGGGTCAGACGCACTGTTCGCATGTATTTGAGGTGGGGTTGTTGCCGAACCCCGGCGACGTGGGAAGTTTTGTGCCTGTAAGCCAGGTGACGGTGAATTCGGACCGATGGGAGCGGTATGTGGTGGAGTTCGACGGCTACGGTGGGGAAAATATCGCCATATTGGGTAGGGGCAACGGTTTGGTGGAGGGCTATACGTGGTTCGACGACTTTGTGATTGGACCCGCATCGGCCTGCCAGTCTGTGGACAATTTGACGGTGAGCCACACGAGTGCTGCTGGAGCTGTAGTTGAGTGGGAGTTGCTGCGGGGTACGGTGCATGAGCCGGGCGGCTATGAGGTGTGGGTGGAGCCGGTGGATACTTTGGTACCCAACCCGCTCGAACCCGATACCGCCTCACTGCAATTTCTCAGCACCGAGCCGCGTTGCATCGTGTCGGGATTGCAGCCCTACACCGTCTATAGGGCATGGGTGCGTGCACAGTGTGCTGACAATGTCTATGGCGAATGGCGGCATGTGGGCTTTGCCACATTGCCGCTTCTCTGCGAGGCAGGCGACTCAACGACGGCCGACACCGCCTCGGTAGGTACCGGCACCAGCCTCATATCGGGAGTGCCTGTGTCGAATGTCTATGTCAATTCGCTCTGCCAAAGCATCTACACTGCCGAAGAAATGCTTGCGGAGGGTGTCGGAGTTGGGATGATAACAGGTATGGACTATAGCTTTACCAACAACCCACGCGATATGTTGGTGAGCATATATGTGTCGACAACCTCCGACAGCCTCTATGCCACGGTCGACGATATGGTGGCAGTGGACGGTAGCGAACTAGTGTACGGACCTGCCTTGCATGCCGCCGGTACTAGCGGCACTGTGCATTACGAGTTCGACCGACCGTTTTCGTGGAGAGGGGTTGATAATCTGGTGGTAACCATTGTTATCAACAATGCCATGGGAACCATGCAGTCGGCATCGTTCTTCGGACGCAGCACCCAGACGGTCGGCAATCGGACGGTGCGCAGCTACTTGATCGAGGAGCCGTTTACCACAGCCAATGCGCTGACGGGTGTTTCAGCGTTGAGCGACTACCGTCCTTCGGTGACATTCCACACGATGGAATGCGCCGTGTCGTCGACATGTGCCCCACCTGCCGTCGCGGTGCAGGGCGTAGGGGAGGACTATGCCATAGTGGACTGGGCACCGGGCTATCGCGAGAACGAATGGAGCGTCTACTATCGTCAGACGGGAGAATCAATGTGGACCTTGGCCGACAGTCATGTGGATACGAATTATTACCTGTTGTCCTTGCTGGATGCCAATACTGGCTACGAGGTAAGAGTCGTCCCCCACTGCGGAGGCGACAGCATATATGGCGAGGCTCATTTCACCACGTTGTGTGCCAGTGTGTATGAGTTTCCATTTTTGGAAGATTTCGAGAATTTCGAGGCTTCCTATATAAATGAGGAGGATTTTGAGCCTTGTTGGTATAGAGGACCCGGCTATACCGACCCCTATTACCCCAATGTGGTTGGCGGTGGTGCTGGCTATAGTGGGGAAAATATACTTGTACTCGCCTGTCCCACAAGGCAGCAGTGGCCTGTCTATATCGCGACACCTGCCATGGCGGTGGATGTGAGCGAACTGCAACTGAGTTTTTATCTTACCTGCTATGCCGTGTACCGGTTAAGGATAGGCGTGATGACCGACCCGACCGACTATTCCACCTTCGAGGAGGTGGTAAGGCTGACGGGCGACGCGACGTACAGATGGGTTCAGAAAGAGGTATCGTTGGCCGGCTATAGCGGCGAGGGACGGCATATAGCGATATTGCTTAATGAAAATATGGTCTATATTGACGACTTGACGGTCGACTATATCCAGACGTGTCCCCGGCCGGTCCGCATCTCGTATGGCGTCATCACGCGCCACACGGCCGAGGTGCAGTGGGACGGTGGCGAGGCTGGCAGCTATGAGTTGGAGTACGGGCCGTCGGGCTTTGCCCATGGCACAGGCACCCTGTTGGAGTGTGGCGCCGACACCGTGACGCTGCGGGGACTCAGCCATTCCTCCGATTACGATGTCTATGTGCGCGGCATCTGTGGTGACGACACCTCCCGGTGGTCGAGAGTCTCCACTTTCAGTACCCAGTGTGGCGAGATAGAATACCTGCCCTACGTGCAGGATTTTGATGATCTAGTCGGCCGTTCCCTTCCTAGGTGTTGGACATGTGACAATGTTTCGGTTATCAACCATTTGCCTATGGGCGGCTTGCGGCAGGAGCGGGTGCTCTTTATGAACAGTGCGTATGCCATACTGCCGGCGGTCGATTCCTCACTGGGTGCCACCCACACGCTGCAGCTGGTGTTGAAGGCTTGGAGCGACAACAACTATGGGGAGACCTACTCGCACGACCTGATTGTGGGTGTATGTTCGACCGAGGGTGACTTCACGACGTTCAATCCGGTGGACACTATCACACTTACACCGATGTCGACAGTGTATGAGGTGCCGCTGACCGCTGCTGCGGGTAGGGGCAGGTATATCACCCTGCGCTCCACCTGCATGGGAAACTCCTTGAACAATCGGGTCTATTTGGACAGCCTGGCTATCGAACCCATACCCTCCTGTGCCCGCCCCCGAAGGCTGACGGTGACGAACCTCTCGACCACTTCGGCCACCATCACTTGGAGCGGCAGCACGAGCGCCATGGCTTGGCAGGTGGAGTATATGCCCCATGGGGCTGCCATCGGTACCGGCTTGCGCCAAATAACCAACACAAACACCCTTACCATCAACGGCCTTACACCTGCCACCACCTACGACTACTATGTGCGCGGCATCTGCGGGGTAGGCGACACCTCTGAGTGGTGCAACGCTCCCGGGCTCATCGTCACCCAGCAGATACCGGCCCCTGTACCCTATGAGTATGGACTTGACACAGTGGCTGAGTGGAACAACTGGCAGGCGCTTACCAATTGTGCTTCCACATGGTGCAGGGGTATGGCCGACGGGCTGCCGGCTCCCAGTATGTATTTGTCTGACGATAGCGGTACCTTCCGCGCCATCCTTTCCAATATGGTGATAAACTCGGCTGTGTATCGCGACTTTGACTTTGGAAACCGCGATACCACTTATGTCATCTCATTCGACGCCAGTGTGGAGAGCAACCAGAATCATGATGGACTGGCGGTGTTTCTTGTTGACCCTGTCGTAATTCCGAATATGCCATCCAACTATGCCCATGAGTCGCCTTGGGGTAGCCTGGGTAGTCTGACTCTGTTGGCCAACATCCAGGGTCCGAGGAGTTGGAGTGACTACCACTTCACTCTCGACAACCTGAACGGTGTATGGCGGCTGGTGTTCTATTGGTATGGGTCGGGTATTAATTATGCTCCTGGCGCAGTCGACAATATCAGCATTCAGTATGAGGCCTGCCAGCATCCCTATAGTGTGCATGCTACAGAAGTGACGTCAGGGACTGCCACCATATCCTGGCATGGTCCTGCAAACGCCGATTTCTATGTGAGGCTTTACGATACCGAGATGTCGCTGCTGTCGGAAGATACGGTGCATACCAACAGTATACAATACAATACCCTTCTGCCAGGAAGCACCTACAAGGTGCGCGTTAGGAGGTTGTGCGACAGCGTCAGCAGCCCATTTGCCCCGCTCTTTACCTTCTCTACCAATGCCTGTGCCGAAGGAACCCACAACTTGGTGGAGGGTTCTTCGAGGGGCACGACATACTACCTTCCGGTGAACAACGCCTACCGTTACTCCTACACGCAGCAGCTGATTCTTGCCTCGGAGCTAAGCGGTGCAGGTGATGTCTCGAGCATTAGTTTCCTCTATGATTCGCCAGAGCGTATGATTGATAAGAATAATTGCACCATCTATATGGGGCATACGACGCTGGGCTCTTTTGCTTCGCCGAGCGACACAGTGCCCTATACCAGCCTGCAAATGGTCTATATAGGCTCACTCAATTGCTCGCAGGGTTGGAACCGTATCCTGCTGGGAACTCCCTTTGCCTACGACGGTGAGAGCAACTTGGTAATCGCCATCGACGATAATAGCGGCCGTTCGCACAACTATACTTACCGTTTTGCCTCATCGGAAACCTTTGCCCCAATGTCGCGTTTCTATTATGGAATAGTGGATATCGACTGCGCGTCGCTGTCTTCGATACCACACTATCTGGTGGATATGGGTGTGTACTACTACCGTAATGTGATTAATGTCGAGATCTGCCCCCCCAACGAGTGCCCTAGGCCCAGACTTCGTACCCCTCGTGTTCGGGCCAACGACGTCACTGTGCGCTGGCTGGGCACTAGCGACCGCTATTTGGTGGGCTACCGCCTTACGGGTAGCGACCGCTGGATTGAAAACGATGTGCTTACTACCGACACGTTCTTTACCATCACTAACTACTATTTTGATAGCAACTATGTCTACCATGTGCGACAATACTGCGACAACGGCGTGTCCAACTGGTCGATAGGCACTTTCAATACCGCCGAGATTCCCTGCCTGCCACCATTGGATCTGCATCTCGTCAATGTCGCCAACCAGCAGGCCAGTTTCGCCTGGACACCCGAGGACAACAACATCAGCTACAATCTGCATGTATGGAACAGTGCTTCCGACACCATCATCACTACTTATCTCGCCTCGGGCATGGTCGACGGACTCACTGCCGCCACCCGCTACTATGCTGCGGTCGAGGTGCGTTGCGAATACATCGACCAGCCCAGTATCTGGAGCGACACCATATCGTTTATGACAGACGCCTGCCCTGATGTCACCGACCTGGCCGCCGTCGAAGTCTATGGCAACAGCGTGCTGCTCGACTGGCAGTGCGACGAAGGTCCCGAACAATGGCTGGTGGAGTGGGGCCGGCAAGGCTTCGACCAAGGCACTGGCATCACCGTGCAAGCCGACCATCACCCCTTACAGGCCTTACGGGCGAAACAACCTACGACATCTACGTCCGATCGGTATGTAGTGCCGACTATGTGAGCGAGAGCTGGTCTAACCGATTGACCATCACCACTGAGTACAGCGGTATTGACGGCAAGCCCGACGACCCGTATCTGCAGCTCCATCCCAACCCCACCGGCGGAGACGTGCAGCTCACACTGTCTGCCGACATGAGCGCCGTGCGTGTGGTAGTCTTCGACATCTCAGGCCGCACCATGCAGGCCTATACCCTGCCGGCCCAAACCCAACACACCACCCTCGCCACCTCTCTGCTGCCTCAAGGAACCTACTATGTACGCATCATCGGCGACCGTCACAGTGTGGTGAAGAAACTGATAATTCGTTGATACGTTGATATGTTGATACGTTGATATGTTAGTCCATCTGTCAGGGATTCACACAGATAAGCATTACCCACTTTGTGTTATTAACTTTTTTAATGTTATATAGATGCTTGTATTATAGTGTGTTGTACGAAAATGTAACTTTTTTTTCTTGAGTAGTGGTTTTTATGGTTTTTTGCGTCTAATATTATAGAACAAGAAAAATAAAACCATAGCAAGATGTAATAACTATTATTCCGATAATAAACCTGCAAAATCAATTAAAAAAAATTCGTTTATGAAAAAAAGGATATTTTTGGCAGTTGCCATTGCCTTTAATTCCATAGCATGGGCACAAGACACGGTATACTGGTGCGATTTCGACCACCCGACCGACACATCGGGATGGCAGATGGTCAATGGCTCTCAGCCTAATTACTGGATGGTGGGTGCCGGCGGCAGTGTGATGGGAAATGGTCTTTTCATCACAGATAACGGCCTCATCAATACTTACGATAATGTTCGTAGCGTGGTGTTTGCCTATAAAAGGGTTGTGCTGCCACGAGGAGTTAGCCGCATCGCATTCGACTGGCGATGCAACGGCTTGATGAGATATGGCATTATCTCTGACTTTTTGCGTGTGCTGCTACTGCCTGTCGACGTGCCGCTGATAGCGGGCGTGGTACCAGAGGGGATGGGGCGTATTCCTTATGATATCTACGACCCTTACGGTAGCGGCCTCAATATCTCGGAGGATTATATAGCGGTGGACGGCGGAATGCCGCTGTGTTCGTCGAACGTGTGGGTGAGCCATAGCTATGACGTGTGTCTGGAGGAGGCCGACACCTTTAATTTGGTGTTTTTTTGGAATAATGTAGGGAATGAGAGTCATCAGCCTCCGGCGGCGATAGATAACTTGCTGATATCTACCCCTGTCTGCCCTCAGCCTGTGTGGCTGCATACAGACCCACTGACTCCTACGGGATTTACACTTCAATGGTCGGACTTCACCCAAGGGGCGACAACGGAATGGCTAGTGGAACTTTGTACAGCAGCTCAGTCGTTCGGACAGGGCGCCCAGTATATGGTGAATGATACGGCGTTTGTCTTTTCGGGGCTGATTTCTGATGCGGACTATAGGGTCTATGTCCGTGCCTTGTGTGACGGCGACACGTTGGACACTGTGTCGTTGGGGGTGCACACCCCCTGTGGCCTGCTGACGATACCTTACAGGCAGGATTTCCATTCTGTGCCTGCAGGCACTTTGCCTCCCTGTTGGAGGGTGCTCTCGACACATGGCGATGTGTCGGTTCAGATGGAGAATTGGGATACTTCGACTATGTGTCTAGGCTGGAATACTTCTTCCCGACCATACTGCTATGTGGTGCTTCCTGGCATCGACGAAGCGGTGTCGCCCATGACTGGGCTGCAGCTTTCGTTCAGTTGTAAGGCGCCAACTGGTTTCTCGAATGCGTTTGATGTGGGTGTGATGGCGAATCCTTCGGACATAGGCAGCTTTGTCCCGGTCAGCACCGTGACAGCGGCTTCCAATGAATGGGAGGAATGTGTGGTGGAATTTGCTGGTCATAGCGGCAGCTATATTGCCATCAGGGATGCGGGGAGCAATATAAGAAGGGAGAGTGTGTCGTTTGACAATTTCGTGGTGTCGCAGGCGGCTGCCTGCCAGCAGGTGCGCCATCTGGAGGTGACGCATACGGGCACCACGGGGGCGCGAGTGGTATGGAGGGCGTGCATGGGCACAGTGAATGTGCCGATGGGTTATGAGGTGTACGTAGTGCCGGACGACACGACGGAGCCAGGCTCGTGGCCCGATACGGGAGGTGTGCTGCTTTCCTGTACCGAGCCACAGTTCTTGCTAACGGAGTTGCTGCCCAACACAGCCTATAGGGTGTGGGTGCGAGCACAGTGTGCCAACGACAGCCTTGGTGACTGGAGCAGCGTGTTGTTTACAACGATGAGAATGCCCTGTCAGTTGGGCGATACGGCGGCTGTCGACACGGTGACGGTGGGCAGGGACAGCAACTGTGTGACGGGTGTCCCAGTGTCGTACTATTACCCTTATACGGTGTGCCAAAGCCTGTTTACTGCCCACGAGTTGGTCGACTCGGGTGTGGTGCCGGGACTGATATCTGGGATGGACTATACGTATACCAACAGCAGGCGCGACTTGGAACTCAGCATCTATATCTCGACTACTACCGATACCAGCTATGCCTCGGTGGCCGATATGGCGACGGTGCGGGAGTGGGATTGTGTCTTCGACCCCGCCCTGCTACCGGCAGGGAGCGAAGGCGTAGTGCATTTCGAGTTCGACCGCCCCTTCTCGTGGGATGGCGTGAACAATTTGGTGGTGACTACTATAGTGAACACTCTGGGAGCAACAATACAGTCTCCCATGTGCTACGGCTATAGTACACGGTTGGACGACAATAAGACGATATACGGCTATCAAACGGACGTGCATTTTTCGACGGACAATGTGACGTCGGGGAATAATACGCTGAGTCGGTACAGGCCTTCTGTGTCGTTTCACTCGATGCCGTGTGCCATAGAGAGCGACTGCTCGCGACCTACACTGGTGACAGGGGTGCTAGGTGTCGACTATGTCGAGCTGGAATGGGTGCCTGGCGGCGTGGAGACGTCTTGGAGGGTGCTCTGCCGGATGGAGGCGGACACGGTTTGGAATGTGGTCGATACGGAGGTCTTTTCCAACAGCTGCCGCCTGTCGTCGTTGTTGCCCATGAGTCGCTACGTGGTGCGGGTGGTACCCCACTGCGGTGGCGACAGCCTTTTTGTGGAGGATTCGTTTGCTACAGCTTGTGCCGGCATCGATACGCTGCCATATGTGGTGGACTTTGAGGATTTTGAAGCCCCCTCGACGGAGTACAGCACCGTGGAGCCCTGCTGGTACAGGAGAGATTATGGCGTTGATAACAGGTACCCTACGCCCTACGTGAGTACCGACTATGCCTATAGCGGGGAGCGGTCGCTTCGTTTCCCCAGTTACGACGGCTATTATATTGCTACGCCCATGATAGGTGTGGAGGCAGGACGTCTGCAGGTGAGTTTCTATACCTATGGCCGCTTTGACTACAGGCTGCGGGTGGGTGTTATGGATGACCCGATGGACGTGAATACGTTTGTGGAGGTGGCACGGGTGGCACCCTCGAGACTCTATGCGTGGGAGCTGCACGAGGTGCCGTTGGGAGCCTATCGTGGCGATGGGAGGCATATCGCGCTGATGCTGGTGAGCGGCGGGGCGGCCTATGTGGACGACCTGATGTTGGACTACCTGCAGTTGTGCCCGCGTCCGCAGAATGTTACTGCGACGGGCATCACGCTTACTTCTGCCTTGTTGTGCTGGGAAGGCGGCGGGGCGCAGGGCTACGAGGTGGAGTACGGTCCCGCAGGCTTTGTACTCGGTACGGGCAGTGTGGTGGCCTGCTGGGCAGACAGTGTGCGGCTCTACAATCTGACGCACTCTACCCGGTACGATGTCTACGTCCGTGCCATCTGCGGCGATGATAGCTCGCGGCTGTCGCAGGTCTTTTCGTTCAACACAGCCTGCGCCGAGATAGACAGTTTGCCCTACGTACAGGATTTCTCCAATCAGGGTGTGGGCAGGGGTGAGCGTCCCACCTGCTGGGTGTGTGGCTGCAGCCTATATCCCTACGAGTACCCATACGTGGTGGATCATACGGACGATATGGGACAGGCTCAGGGTCGCAGTCTCTATATGTATGCCGAAGGTACGGACAGGGTGTATGCTATGCTGCCAGCCGTCAGCTCGTCGCTAGGAGCGCTGCATACCCTCCAGTTGACGGTGAAGGCTGCAAGTAACAGCAATTATTCGGCACAGGCATCGCATATACTAGTTCTAGGTGTGTGCCAGACGAGTGGTGATATCCGTTCCTTCACCCCGTTCGATACTATCACACTGACGCCTACACCGACCTTGTACGAGGTGCCGCTGGATGGTGCTGCCGGTTTGGATAGCTATCTCACGGTGACTTCATGCGCTGCCG
>JAEEGJ010026090.1_pt1 | contig 11886 bp, 8 predicted proteins | sample 8958761 | NCBI WGS metagenome assembly JAEEGJ01 (sample SAMN16246546, study PRJNA631951) | gut metagenome | biome: gut microbiome; feature: rumen; material: RS-attached | host: Bos | place: Iran: Karaj | collected 2018-10 | reverse complement strand
TTCTGCCGAACCATCAGCGATACCATTCTGGTTAATATCGAGCTGTGTCTTCTGAAGATCGGTAAGAGTCTGGTTCATGCGACTTTTCTTTTCCGTGATCCTGTTGTTCAGGGTATCAATCTCTGACGTGATCGCATCAAGCCTTTCATTTATCTGAGTTGGATTCATGCCCTCAGCATACTTTCTGTCTGCAGCGCCAGATCCGGAGTATAAGCTGTTGTAGTCGCCCTTTGCCTTTGTGATGGCAAGCTCAGCGTTCTTCCTGGCAAGCTCAAGACTGTCTGCATCGTAGGTGTAGATCACGTCGCCGCTCTTTACCTTGTCTCCGACCTTGACATTTACTGTATCGATAGGAGCAGCTACTTCGGAATAGTATGTCTTTGTCTCAGCGCTCTGAACTGTTCCTGAAATAGAAAGGATGTTTTCAATATCACCCTTTGCGATGGTGGTTGTCTGAACTGCCATTGTCTGACTGTTATTTGCAAATACAACCCTGGAAATTGCGAATATAGCGATAAGCGCTATAGCCCCGATGACTATGTGTTTCTTCTTAATTTTGAACTTTTTCTTTTCAGGCTTTCCTGAATTTTCTTCTTTGATTTCTGTAGGTTTATTTTTATCAGCCATATCATCCTCCATTTATACTTAATCAACATAATTCTCGTTAATAATGTCGCTTTTGATCTGTCCATCAGAGATGGTGATTATTCTTTTGGCCTGGTTTGCAATTCCGGGATCGTGGGTAATTACGATAACTGTTCGGCCTTCCTTATACAGTCTTTTTATGATACTGAAGACTTCCTTGGTGGAGCCTGTATCCAGGTTACCGGTAGGTTCGTCTGCCATCACGATGGCCGGGTTATTGATCAGCGCCCGGGCGATGGCCACCCGCTGCCGCTGCCCGCCGGACAGTTCGTTGGGTTTATGGTCCAAACGATCCTCCAGCCCTACATCCCGCAGGGCGATCCGGGCCCGCTCCATGCGCTCTTCCTCCGACACGCCTGCATACACAAGAGGCAGCGCCACATTCTGCTGGGCCGAAATTTTGGAAAGCAGATTAAAATTCTGGAACACAAACCCGATTTTGGCGTTCCGGGTGCGGGCCAGTTCGTCGTCGCTCAGCCCCGCCACTTCTTTCCCGTCCAGATAATACTTGCCGGAAGTGGGACGGTCCAGACAGCCCAAAATATTCATCATGGTGGATTTGCCGCTGCCGGAAGGTCCCATGATGGCCACAAAATCCCCTTCTTCCACGCTGAAGTTCACATGGTCCAGCGCCTGCAGAATGGTATCGCCCATGGTAAACTGTTTCACAATATCTTCCAGTACAATGACATCTGCCATGCTCATCCCTCATTCCATCGTTACATTTGCACAGGCCCGCCTGAACTTGTGCCATTACAGTCGTTGCGGTTTCACTTACGCTGCAGCCCCGCTATCATGCAGCCTTCTCCGGCTGCCCCTGTTTAAAACCGCGGACCGCCCCGCATAGCATTATTGGTCTGTTTTGCTTTCAGCGTTTTTACCATCACCTTGTCGCCCTGACGCAGCTGATCGCTCTTGACGGCAATGTTGTCGTCGCCGGCCATGCCCACTTCCACATCAATTTCCGTTTCCTGTTTGGTCTGGGGGTCGTACTTCTTCACATACTTACGGCCGCCGTCATAGAAGATGCAGTTCTGGGGAACCATCAGCACGTCGCCGGCCTCATGAATGATAATGCTGGCCCGGGCCGTCATGGTGGGGAACAGTTTGTTTTTGGAATTGGCAACATCTACATACACTTTATAGTAAACTACGTTGTTGGTGGTAGTAGCGCTGCGGGAAATCAGCCGCACCGTACCTTCAAAGGTCTCTTCCGGATAGGAATCTACCGTGAACTCAACTTTCTGGCCTACCTTGATCTGCCCGATATCCGATTCGTCCACCAGGGTTTCGATCTGCATCTTGTCCAGGTTGGCGATGGACATGATGACCTGAGGCGAACTGATACCGGAGCTGATGGTCTGGCCTACAGGGGTCGGTTTGCCGATGACATAGCCGTCAATCGGCGAATAGATATAGGTATCATTGGTGTTGGAAACCGCCTGCTCATGTGCAGCCTTGGCAACCCTGTAGTTCATCAGGGCCGTATCATATTGCTGCTGCGAGATAGCGCCTTTACTCAACAGCGCCGAATAACGGTTCATGGTCAGCGTGGCTTCATTCAGCGTAGCTTCCCGCTGCTCTTCCGTAGCTTTCAGGGACGAATCATCCAGCCGCAGCAACAGCTGTCCGGCGGTGACGTGGTCGTTTTCCGCTACCAGTACCTCTACGATACGACCTGTAATCTTGGAGCTGATATCCACATTATCCAGCGCGCTGAGGCTGCCGGTAGCAGAAACGCTTTTCTGCAGGTTCCCGTATTCCACGGAAACCGTTTTTACCGTTTCCGTTTTTGTGGCTTTCTGGCTCTTGTAATATTTGTAGCCCCCGAAACAGGCTCCGAGAAGAATTGCCAAAAACACAAGGGCATAGAGATTATTTTTTAAAAACTTCAACATGCTGACCACACTCCCGTACCGCATTTTCCTGTATCATTACAACAATACTTGCTTTGCTGGTTCTTTACGGTTTTATTGTAACAATGAATTGTGACATTTTTATGTTGGGAACTGCAAAAATCCATAATTCTTATCGCAGCAGGCGGCTTTGCAATTCCTCCAGGGTTTCGTCGGTGATCCCGATCACCTGTTTCAAATATCCCAGAGGCGTACCTCCCAGACTGCACATTTCCTCCCGGGCCGTCTGCAGGCAGTCGGCATCGGCCAGGTACATCATGCGCAGCACTGCCCTTGCCTGTTTATTCTGATATCTGTCCGGCAGGTTCTCCAGCTTCCTCTCCAGCCAGGGTTCCACCACTTTATTGGTCTCCATGTAATCCGCCGCAATGATATCCCAGGATACATTCAGGGCTGTCAGCAGAAACGCGGTGATGATACCGGTGCGGTCCTTGCCGCCGTTGCAGTGATACAGCAGCGCGCCGCCCTTCATGGACAGCAACAGCTCAAAAAAGCGGCGTGTGGCGTTCTGGGCCTGCTTCGATGTGATAAATTTGCGGTAGATATCCTGCAGATACTGCTGCGGCGTATAAACCGGCCCGCTGGTCATATTAATCAGCGCATCCAGTACACTGATCTTGATCTGTGGCGAACCGGCAAACGACCCAAAGCCCATCTGGTCGTCGCTCAACAGGGAAATACGGGAATAAGCGGCAACTCCCCAGGGGGGATCCGGGCGTTCGTCACTTTCTTTGGCACTCCGCAGATCCACAACCGTACGGACCCGGCAGATTCCCAGCAGATACATGATATCGGCATCGCTGAGCTCGCTTAAGCGGCCGCTGCGAATCAGTTTGTTCCGCCGTATGACGCGTCCATCCAGGGTCACAGTGTCCCCCAGATCACGAATATTTTTCTGTTTTTCTAACCGAATTGGTATCATGGTCTAACCTGTCCGTCTCCACTGATTAAATATTTGTAGGTGGTTAATTCCGGCAGGGCCATGGGACCCCGGGCATGTAATTTCTGTGTGCTGATACCGATCTCCGCCCCGAAGCCAAACTGGAATCCGTCCGTAAAGCGGGTGGACGCGTTGGCGTATACGCAGGCGGCATCCACCATCTGCTGGAATTTTCTGGCATTGGCAAAGCTGCAGGTCACAATACACTCACTGTGTTTTGTGCCATACTTGTTAATATGTTCTATCGCCTCATCTGTATTCTCTACCACTTTAACAGAAAGACGCAGGTCGCCGTACTCTGTTGCCCAGTCTTCTTCCGTAGCAGGCAGGGCTTCTTTATCCATCGCGCAGACCGTTTCATCGCCAATGATCTGCACGCCTTTTTCTTTTAGTGCCTGCAACATATGGGGCAGGAACTCCTGCACCGCACCTTTATGCACCAGCAGGGTTTCCATGGCGTTGCACACGCCGGGGCGCTGGGTTTTGGCATTGATGATGATGGCTTCTGCCATCCCATAATCCGCACCGGCATCCACAAAGGTGTGGCAGACGCCTACGCCGGTTTCAATGACCGGCACACTGGCGTTGCCTACCACGGCCTGGATCAGACGGCCGCTGCCCCGGGGTATCACTACGTCCACCAGCCCGTTCAGGGTAATCAGTTCCTGTACCGCCGCATGGTCCGTACTGGTGATGAACTGGATGCTGCCTGCGGGAATACCGGTCTCTTCTGCAGCGGCCCGCAGCACCGCAGCAATTTTTGTGTTAGAATGGATCGCTTCGCTGCCGCCTTTCAGGATGACCGCATTACCGCTCTTCAGGCACAGCCCAATAGCATCTGCCGTCACGTTGGGACGGGCTTCATAAATGATGCCGATGACTCCCAGCGGTACACGGATTTTTGTCACAGTCAGCCCATTGGCCAGTGTGCTGCCGCCAATAATTTCCCCTACCGGATCTTTCAAGGCAGCCACCTGCCGCAACCCGTCGGCCATATCCGCCAGCCTGGCGGAGGTCAGCAGCAACCGGTCCAGCAGGGAAGCTTTCATATTTTTCGCTTTGCCGGCTTCCATATCCTTTGCATTGGCCGCCAGAATCCCTTCCTGTTCCGCCAGCAACGCATCAGCCATGGCTTCCAGGGCTTTGTTTTTGATTGCCGGCGAAACCGCAGCCAGTTTTCTTGCCGCTGCCGCAGCTTCCATCGCCTGTTCCCGTATTGTCATCTTCGCACCTTCTTTTCAAAACTTACATATCAGTCATTATCTTGGTTTTCTATAATAATAATTATTATCTGCCATTAACTTTAGCTGACGACTGCCGTCCCAATTGCAGACGGCCACCTGCCCGATGCATCAAAGAATTACCAGATCGTCCCGGTGAATCACTTCATCATAGGTCTTTTCCCCTAAAATACTTACGATCTCGCTGCTCTTATGGCCTTTAATCTTTTCCAGCTCCTGGGATGAGTAATGACTCAGGCCCCGGGCCAGCTCATTCCCTGCTTCATCCCGGACGCTTACCGTGTGTCCGGCTTCAAACTCACCGGTAACAGCGGTGATGCCGGCAGGCAGGATACTGCTGCCTCCCGGACGGCGGATGGCTTTCGCGCAGCCGGTGTCAACCAGAAGGGAACCTTCAATGCGGGAGCCGAAAGCCAGCCAGCGTTTGCGGAATTGCAGCCGGTTTTCCCGGGAAATAAATAAGGTCCCCAGCTGTTCTCCCTGCAGGATCCGTGTAATGGCGTTGGGTTCCGTACCCGACGCAATGATCATGCTGATACCGGAACTGGTTGCCGCTTTTGCAGCCTGAATCTTGGTAAACATGCCGCCGGTGCCAAATCCGCTGCCGGCAGCTCCGGCACTGGCTTCCACTTCCGGTGTAATTTCCCGTACTTCGTACACAAGCTTTGCATCCGGATGGGTTTTGGGGTTGGCTGTGTACAGCCCGTCTATATCACTGAGCAGGATGTCCAGATCTGCATCCACAATGCCCGCTACTAACGCAGACATGTTGTCATTGTCGCCGATCTTCAGATCATCCAGTGCCACCACGTCATTCTCGTTGACAATGGGAATGACCCCCTGCTTCAACAGTTCCATAAAGGTGTTACGGGAATTGGTATAACGATGACGGTCCAGCACTTCCGTCCGGGTCAGCAACACCTGGGCCACGATCTGCCCGTACTCCGCAAACAGCTTTTCATAGGTATTCATCAGGATACCCTGTCCAACCGCTGCCGCCGCCTGTTTTCCCGGAATGGTCTTTGGTTTTTCCTTCAGTCCCAGCCGTTCCGACCCGACCGCTACGGCGCCGCTGGTCACCAGAATCACTTCCAGCCCCTGATTGTGCAGATCCGCCAGTTCCCGGCACAGGTGATCCATCCGGGTGAAGTTGCGGCTGCAGTTAGGATAGGTGATGGTACTGGTACCCACCTTCACAACAATTCGTTTTACTTTTGCCAGATCTTTACGATTACGAATCATTAGATACACTTCCCCTCGTCCAAGGTCTCGTTCAGACGAATTATGGAGAACGGTATACCGGCATTTCTGCGTAACCCGTCTCGATGTCACAGCAAGCGGCTGCTCATAAACTACAGAGTAAGCAAACCGTTCTTATTTTTTGTCAGCCCACTTGCTCTTCTGATAATTGAACACCATGTCCAGAATGCGTACCGTCTGCCCTTCCTCGATGCCTGCTTCCAACAGCGCTTCTTCAATCTTCAGGCGTTTCCAGATCAGTTGGAACCGGTACAGCGCTTCTTCATTATCAAAATTCGTCATGGCTACCAGCCGTTCAATGTTCTTGCCTTTTACTTCAAAGTCTGCATCCTCGGCGCCCCGGATGATTTCAAAGCTGTCAGGGTCTCCCTCGTCGATGACTCCGATTTCTTCTTCCGGCTCCGCCACATACTGCCGGGCCATCTCCCAGGCTTTCCACATCAAATCCTGCAGACCCTCGCCTGTAGCTGCGGAAACCGGCATGATCTCATAGCCTTTTGCCTCAACATATTCTTTTAACAGAACAAAATTATCCGCACTGTCCGGCAGGTCCATCTTGTTAGCCACTACCAGTTGCTTGCGACGGGCCAGTTTAGCGCTGTACGCCTCCAGCTCGTGATTGATTTTCTCAAAGTCCTCAATGGGGTCCCGGCCCTCGCAGCCGGACACATCCACCACATGAAGCAGCACCTTGGTCCGTTCAATGTGACGCAGGAAATCATGTCCCAGACCCACGCCTTCCGCGGCGCCTTCAATCAGCCCGGGAATGTCCGCCAGCACAAAGCTCTGCTCCTCGCTTAAACGGACAACCCCCAAAACCGGAGTCAGCGTGGTAAAATGATAGGCCGCGATTTCCGGTCTGGCCGCACTGACCCGTGAGATAATACTGGATTTCCCTACGCTGGGATACCCCACCAGCCCCACATCCGCCAGCAGCTTCAGCTCCAGCCGCAGCCATCCTTTGGTTCCCGGTTCTCCTTTTTCCGCAAAGGTCGGAGCCCGTTTGGTACTGGTGGCGTAGCAGGCGTTTCCCTTACCGCCCCGGCCGCCTTTTGCAGCCACAAACTCCTGGCCGTCTTCCGTCAGGTCCGCAATCATGATATTCGTTTCGTCATCCCGCACAACCGTACCCAGGGGGACCTTGATAATCACATCATCTCCCCGGTGCCCGGTCATGTTGGAAATGCCGCCTTTATCGCCGCGCTTTGCGATGAATTTCCGCTTGTACCTGAAATCAATCAGGGTGTTCAGGCTGTTATCGGCCCGTAAGATTACATTGCCCCCCCGGCCGCCGTTGCCGCCATTGGGGCCCCCTTTTTCTACAAACTTTTCCCGGCGGAAGCTGCTCATGCCGTCGCCGCCGTTGCCTGCTTCTACATAAATTCTTGCTTTATCAATAAACATGCGAGTCTCCTGTTTTGTTCCTTTACAGAAACACTGATTAATACATAGGCACGGTAACCGAAGCTTTTGTAACTGATTGCTTCAATATCTCTCAAAGCAACCAGGGCCGTTGCATTCTTACGGAGCTTACGTTATGGGTCACTGTGCAAAGGTAATGTTTTCGATATATATTATCTTATATTATACCACAGGTCCTTACCAGGCGGCAACAACGCCATCGGTGCGCGGCTCGGTTGCGGCTGCGTAAACGCCGTCAGGCTGTCGTAAAATCATCTGCCCCCTGCCAAAGGAGGTGAAATCTTCCAAAACTTTAATATCATGTCCCCGCTGTTTCAGGTCTTCTACTATCTTCCTGTCATAATTTGCTTCTACTTCCACGGTTTTCCCGCCGGTCCACTGCCACCGGGGCGCATCCAGCGCTTCCTGGGGATTTAACCCGAAATCGATCAGGTTATTGACCACCTGGACCTGTCCCTGAGGCTGCATGAACGCGCCCATGACGCCAAAGGGGCCAACGGCCTCTCCGTCCTTCAGCAAAAAGCCGGGAATAATGGTATGGTACGGCTTCTTTCCCGGGGCCAGACAGTTATCCTGTTCCGGGTTCAGACTGAAATTCTTTCCTCTGTTATTCAGCAGGATGCCTGTCCCCGGCACGGCTAATTTGGAGCCAAAGTTATTAAAATGACTCTGGATCAGCGACACCATGTTACCTTCCCGGTCAGCCGTGCAGAGATAGACCGTGCCGCCACAGTTCAGATCTACCGGTCTGGGAAGCTGTGCTTTATGTCCAATTTCCGCCGCCCGTTTCTTACCGTATTCCTCACTGAGGAAATATTCCACATTGGCTTTCATGTAACGGGGATCCGCAATGTACATCTTACCGTCAGTAAATCCGATCTTCATGGCTTCCAACTGCTTATGAACGGTTTCCGGGTCTTCTTTCTCCCCAAGAGATAACTGGCGCAGAATATTCAGTGTCATCAGAACCACCAGGCCATGTCCGTTAGGCGGAATCTCACACACCTCATAGCCGCGGTACTGCAGCCGGATCGGTTCTACCCACTCCGGTTTGTAGTTTTGTAAATCTGCTTCCGTAAAATAACCGCCGGTTTCATCGGCAAAGCGGAGTATCTCCCGGGCAATCGTCCCTTTATAAAAACTGTCACAGCCTGTTTCCGCAAGGTTGCGCAGCGTCGCTCCCATTTCCGGGAGCCTTACCAACTCTCCGGCTTCCAGTTTTTTGTGATTGAAAAACGTATCCAACATCGGTTGATACATCGTTTCGTCTTTCAGTCCGGCAACCTTGGGCACATTTTTCTTCCATATCCTGCTGCAGATCGGTTGCAGGGGAAAGCCATCTTCCGCGTAGCGGATCGCCGCATCAAACAACGAAGCAAAATCGGCAACGCCAAACCGTTCGTGGAGTGCTTTCCAGGATGCAGGCGCTCCGGGGACCGTCACCGTCTCCCAACCGTGATCCGGCATGTCAGAGGCAGACAGGTCTAGGATTTCGCTGCCGTCTGAATAATGCCCCGTTGCTCTCGCCTCCATGCCAAACTTCGCCAGCACCTTTTCTCTGGTGAGTGCAGCCGGCGCCGGGCCGCTGCCGTTCAATCCGTACAGCTTTCCTTTGTACCAGACCAGCGCAAACAAATCACTGCCAATGCCGTTGCTGGGCGGTTCCAGTACCGTCAGGCTGATAGCCGTGGCAATGGCTGCATCAATGGCATTGCCGCCACTTTTCAAAATGTCAAGGCCGGCTTGGGCCGCCAGTGTCTGCGATGTACAGACCATGCCGTTATTTCCGTACACTACGCTGCGACGAGAGGAATATTTGTTAGCATCGCTGTTAAAAGAAAGATATGTACTCATGGCGTTCCATTAATTCAATCAGCAAAATGTGATTGGATTTTCCTTTCTCCCAGGGTTCCGGGTAATTCAGCTCCATAACAACATAGATTGTCTGCATCATTATCATTATTAAATATTATTATATCACAGCTTGCTGTAATTGTTCTTTATTTGGCAAAAAAAATAAGCATCCGGATTTTCACCAGATGCTTGTATGCCAAAAATATGGCGGAGTGGCCGAGATTCGAACTCGGGCGAGCCTTGCGACCCCTAACGATTTAGCAAACCGTCCTCTTCAGCCAGCTTGAGTACCACTCCGTTTCATTGCCGCAAAGGCAACTCACTTGGCTATTATAGCTTATTTTTTACAAATTGACAAGCTTTTCTTCAGTATTTTTTAAAAATTATGTCCGAGCCGGCTCCGGAGAGATCCGGAACACCGCCCTAACCGGCAGGGAACAAAAAATAATAAATACTGATTGGACAGACCCGGCTTGCCGGGCCTGTCCGTTTTGATTAAATTACTATGTAACTAACAAATATTCCCAGATAATTATTTGCCGGGGAAGAAAGGCCAGAACATAGGAATCAGAATCAGGGAGATAACGAAGCATACGATTACCAGACCAGTACCGCATTTTACATAGTCCATGAAGGTGAATTTGCCAGGGCCTAATACCAAGGTGTTAGGAGGCGTACCTACAGGAGTTGCAAATGCGCAGGATGCTGCAACGGCGATAGCCATCAGAACGGCTGCCGGATCAGCGCCCAGCTGTTTGGAAATTGCGATGCCGATGGGGCACAGCAGAGCTGCGGATGCAGTGTTGGACATGAACTGGGTCAGACCGCAGGACAGGATGAACAACACAGCAGTAACAATCAGCGGAGACGGGGTTCCGCCCATCATGCCAACTGCCCATTCAGCGATAACTTTGCCAGCGCCGGTTTTGCTCATAGCAGAGGATACGGGCATCATGCCAGCGAACAGGAAAATGGTTACCCAGTCGATGGAGGCATAAGCCTGTTTTTCCGTTAAGCAACCGGTCAGTACGGCAACGATAGCACCGGTGATAGCAGCCATTTCCAGGGTGATACCCTTGATGCCCAGCGCCATAACCAGAACTACAACCAGCAGGATAACGCCGGAAACTACCATCTTGCTGGAAGAAGTTTCGTTAGCTTCTACTTCCTGCTCGATTTCCTGATCGGCATCCAGTTCCCGTTTCGGTAACAGGTGTTTGCCGATGAACATCATGTAAATCAGGGCAGCCAGGGTCAGAGGAATACCGATTTTTGCGAATTCAAAGAATCCGAAAGCACGATAGCCAGCCTGTTCCAGAGCGCCGGAAGCGATGATGTTAGGAGGCGTACCTACCAGGGTGATGATACCGCCAACGCCGCAGGCGAATGCCAGAGGCATTAATTCGGTAGAAGCAGGGATCTTTGCTGCTGCGCACACGCCCAATACTACAGGCAGTAAGCAGGCAGCCGTACCGGTGTTAGACAGAACGGAGGATAACCCCGCGCCAACCAGCATGATACCAATCATCAGGCTGTTTTCACCAGTACCGGTGAATCTAACAACGGTTTCACCGATTTTCTGAGCCAGGCCGGTGTAGAACATGGAAGCGCCTACAACGAACATGCCTGCGAACAGAACAACGGTGGAGTTGGACAGGCCGCTGAACACCTGCTTAGCCGGGATAAATCCTAACAAGCCGCAGGCGATGGAGCCAGCCATAGCGGTAACTGCCAGAGGAATAATTTCGGTAACGAAGAATAAGGCAATTACGGCTAACAGAATAAGACACTTTGTGGACTGAGCCATTATTTAACTCCTCCTCTTTTAAAATTTATATCGAGCGTACGGCCTAATACGCAGCGGGCAGTGTTCCGTACGCTTAATATACGACTATGGAATTCTCAAGGTTCTTGGCATTATTATAGCACTACTTTTCAAATTTTAAAAGTATGTATGACACAATTTTGCCACATTTTTTGAAAACCCATTTTCATTGAAAAAGACGAACGTCTTTTCTTGACAAACTTTTCAATTTGTCAATACCCAATATGGGCACCTGTATCATTCTTTAAAAAAGCCTGTTCCGAATGAACGATATGAACATTCAGAAACAGGCTTATGGTACTAAAGACTACTTGCCGGAAATGCTATTATTTGCCGGCAGGTCCGATCATAGCCAGCATGGTACCAGCCGCTACAGCGGTACCGATAACGCCTGCTACGTTGGGGCCCATAGCGTGCATCAGCAGGAAGTTGGAAGGATTAGCCTTCTGACCTACAACCTGGGATACACGGGCAGCCATCGGAACGGCGGATACGCCGGCCGAACCGATCAGCGGATTAACTTTACCACCGGAGGTAATCTTCATAACCTGACCAAAGAGACAACCCAGTGCAGTACCGGCTGCGAAAGCAACCAGACCCAGGCAGATGATCAGGATGGTCTGATAACGCAGGAACTTTTCAGCTTCCATGGTTAAACCGGTACCAACGGACAGGAAAATCGTTACGATGTTCATCAATGCGTTCTGGGCAGTGTCGCTCAGACGGTCCAGGCAGCCGGCTTCCTTATACAGGTTACCTAACATCAGCATACCGATCAGGGCG
>JAEEGJ010026089.1_pt1 | contig 11887 bp, 7 predicted proteins | sample 8958761 | NCBI WGS metagenome assembly JAEEGJ01 (sample SAMN16246546, study PRJNA631951) | gut metagenome | biome: gut microbiome; feature: rumen; material: RS-attached | host: Bos | place: Iran: Karaj | collected 2018-10 | reverse complement strand
GATATAAATTGACTTCTCATCTATCTTAGACTCCTCATCAACAATTTCAGCTTCATTTTCGTTGAAGGCAACCTTGGCAAAGAGTTCTTCATTTTCAGAATTTACATAGATGTTATCTGGCAGCTTAAGCCTTACAACATCATTTCCAGCTTCATTTTCTGCGATCACAGTCCTTATTCCGCCGGAATCCTTATCGGTCTTATAGGAAATGTAATCTGCCTCTGCCTTTTCTCTCTCTCCTGTTTCAGCATTAACTGTAACTCTGTCCAGATAGATGGTACTATCTTCAAATTTTATTCCTGATATTAAAACACCCTCACGCTCGTACTTCTTTACAACACTTCCATCCGAACGGGTGATATAAAGCTTATCAAACAAGAATACCGGAGTACCATCCACATCACGGCTTACATATTCCGGCTCTGATACGCCATAGAGGAAATCCTCTCCCACAAAGCCCATCATAGCCATAACATGCCCAGCTTCTTTTTTCTGAGTTGTCTTTCCAGTGTCGAAATTAATAAGAGTTATTGTAGAGACATTCGTCTGATCATCCTTATCAGGATAAGCAACTACATTCATACCATCAGAAATCATGATCTGACTGGCAGGAATACCAGAAACTAAAATCTCCTTCTGACCTGAGAAGATATCAGTATCTATCAGGTTATCTCCTATGAGTGTATAGAAATGTCTATTCTTTTTATCAAAATAACAGAATCTTCCAACAGAGAGTTTCATTGCATCAAAGCTCATCTTTGTACTAATGAAACTAAGCTCACGAAGAGTAGCTGTTTCTATATTATATTCATAAAGTGCTATACCATTCTGTCCTTCTCGTGGGCCCTCATTTATTCTTCCATAAACAACAAAATCGATAGCATTGTCCTCTAGAAGAAGGAGCCTCATATCGTATCCCTCCTGAGGGATTCTCTCCTTCTCTGCCTCTTCGGTAGATGTACCGTAGGCATTTGAGTAAGTACCTGTTTTATTGTTATAAACCCAGAGACTGTTATCTGCCACAAAAGCTATAGTCTTGGAATCTTCACTTGCAATATACTTAGGACTTCTATCAGATGTAATTCCCAGACTGATGCTATTAGTTACCGCATCAAATCCTGAAGCATCAAAGTCCTGATCAACACTTCTTCTATAATCATGAACATCTATAGAAGCATTTCCGTTGTTGTACTCCATTGTGAAATACTCAGAAATAGCAAATGTATTCGCAGAATTTTACTCTTCTGATATAGCCTTATAAACCAGTTCGATAACTGCACTATCTGTTGTTATCTCTTTAATCTTTGGAATTGGATCACTGATCCTCTCTATCTTCATTCCACTGTAGATAACATCTTCGTAAGAGGAATTCAGAGTTACATATCCAGGGTTACCATCGGATGTAGCGCCTGTTGCTGTAAGTGCATCATACTGAGCACTCAGTGCATCAGCACTACCGAAGATACTGGATATATCTGCTATATTAACGCCCTGCATAGCATCTGTACTTGTAGCTATAACTTCAGACTCATCGTTCTTTATATCTGCCACAGTACCTGAAACATTATATGTTGTCACTGCATCTGTGGAGCTTGCAATGGCTGTTTCAGCAGCATTTCCTTCAAAGGCTGCATCACTAAAGTTCTTTGCATATGCAATAAAGTCAGAAAGACGTGATGTTTCAAGTCTTACAACTCTTGTGTAATATCTTATAGGTTCTTTTTTATCAACCTTAATAACAAAGCTGTATTCTGTTCCGACCTTCAGGTCCATTCTAAGCTTTGCAGTATACTGTGTTAATCCCTTATCTGAAGAAACAAATCTGAAGTCTCCATCTTCCACCAGATTTGAACCATCAAAAGAACGGAGCTCATATTTAATATCAGCCCCATTACCAACTTTATCAGCAAGCATAATATCCACAACCTTATCATCACTTACTGGGAAGATGGAATCCCTGTATAGCCCGGTTTCAATAGGGGTAGTGTAACCCTGCATACTATTTATCTTGGTTCCATCGTAAAGGATATAAGCCTTACCCATGGTAGGATTGTAGCCTTCCACAGGTCTGGTATTATGCTTTCTGTTCTGTATGAAGTTAAAGGATAGAGCCGCTCCTATAAATATAACTATAAATAGGAGCGACCCAAACAATACACGTTTTATCACTTTATGTTCTTACCTCAAGTTTAATCTCCGAATGAAATACCCAGAGTCTTAGCTTCCTGAATAAGCTGATTATCAGGATCAACGTATTTAAGCTTTCCAGCACTCTCTTCCATAGGAATTGCAGTAACTTCATTATTCTTAAATACTACAAGCTTTCCGAAATCCTTTTCCTTGAAGAGCTCTGCACCCTTTGCACCAAAGCGGCTTGAAAGTACTCTATCATAAGCATCAGGATTTCCACCTCTCTGTGTATGTCCAGGAACTGCAACTCTGACCTCAGAAGTTGGATACTTCTCCTGGATTTCTTTTGCAACTTCATATGCAATTGAAGGATAAGGTCTCTCAGCGATAACCTTCTTTCTTTCCTTCTTAGGAAGCTTTGCAACCTCCTTAGAAATAGCACCCTCAGCAACAACGATGATAGCAAACTTCTTGCCCATCTTTCTTCTCTTCTCGATAGTCTTATAAACCTTCTTCATATCGTAAGGGATTTCTGGAAGAAGAATAACATCCGCTCCACCAGCTACACCGGCGTAAAGTGTGATCCATCCTACCTTATGTCCCATTGTCTCGATAACGAATACACGGTTATGTGACTCAGCTGTTGTGTAGATGCAGTCGATTGCATTTGTCGCAACATCTATAGCGCTCTGGAAACCAAATGTAACATCTGTTCCCCAGATATCATTATCAATTGTCTTTGGAAGTCCGATAACATTCAGACCTTCTGTATATAACCTGTGAGCTGTCTTCTGAGAACCATTTCCACCGAGAACAAAGAGTCCATCCAGACCAAGCTTCTTATATGTCTTGATCATTGCAGGAACCTTCTCAACTCCATCCTCTGTTGGCTCATCAAGATATTTGAAAGGAACTCTGGAAGTACCAAGAACTGTACCACCCTTTGCAAGAAGTCCGGAGAATTCCATTGGCTCCATCTTCTTGTAATTTCCATATATCAGTCCCTTATATCCTTCCAGGAAACCATATATCTCAACATCTCCAAAAAGATTTTCAAGTCCCTTAACAACTCCACGCATTGTTGGATTAAGTGCCTGACAATCTCCACCACTAGTTAATATACCTATCTTCTTCATTTAGCAACCCCTCCTATAAGTTTTATAATTCAACTCTGCCTTCCAGCGCACGCATCAGTGTAACTTCATCAGTAACCTCCAGGTCCCCACCTACAGGAACTCCACTGGCTATACGCGAAACCTTTATGCCGGCTGGCTTAACCATCTTCGAAATGTACATCGCTGTAGCTTCGCCCTCAACACTTGAGTTAGTAGCAATGATCAGCTCATCTACATCTTCTCTCAGACGGACCATTAATTCTTTAAGCCTTATCTCCTGAGGACCAATGCCCTGACTAGGATTTATGACTCCGTGGAGAACATGATAAACCCCATCATATTTTCCAGTTCTTTCATAAGCTGCCATATCTCTTGGTGATTCAACCACCATGATTGTCTTATGGTCTCTGTTAGCTGCTGCACATACGGGACAGACTTCTTTATCTGTTATAGTATAACATTCTTTGCAGTATTTTATTTTTTTCTTTGCACTAATAATGGCATTTGAAAGAGCCTCTGCTCTGTCCTCCGGCATACCTATAATATAAAATGCCAGCCTTTGAGCACTTCTTGCACCTACACCAGGCAGGTGGCTAAGCTCTTCAATAAGTCTGCTTACTTCACCACCGTATAAATCCATTAGAATAGACCTCCAAGGCCTCCACCCATACCACCGGTAATCTTACCAAGCTGCTCTTTCTCATCATCAGCCTGCATTCTGATGGCCTCATTTACAGCTGCCATAATAAGATCCTGGAGCATTTCAACATCATCAGGGTCTACAACTTCCTGATCAATAGTGATAGATGTAATCTCCTTCTGTCCATTGATCTTAACTTTAACAACTCCGCCACCTGCAGATGATTCGTATTCCTTCTCTTCAAGTTCTGCCTGTGTCTGTTCCATCTGCTTCTGCATTCTCTGAGCCTGCTTCATAAGGTTATTCATATTACCCGGCATCATTCCTCCAGGATATCCACCTCTTTTAGCCATGTCTTTCTTCCTCGCTTTCCATTATTTTAACGTCGTATTTTATTCTATTTAATGCGAAGGAGGATTTATCCATTTTTCCTCCTCGGCCATTTATATATCTTACATCAAGTTCTACTGTTTTTTCCAGCTTCTCAGATAATTTCTCTGCAAGAATCTCTCTGTTCCTTGGCTTGGATAAGTAAATATTTTTAAGAGAATCTTCTTCCTCTGTATAGAGAACGATCACCAGCTTTGCCGGTCCTTCCGGAGAATAGTCCTTGGCAGGTTCTACATCCGTTCCATTTACATAGCCAAAATGGAGTGGATTCAGCTGTCTGATTATCTTGTTCCAGTTGTTAGCAAGATTCATTATATCTTCCTGAGTAGCAGGAGGATATGTACTCTTAATGTTATTTACAACTGCCTCGCTCTGCTGCGTTGGATCATACGTAACTTCTCTTCTCGCATTTTCCTCAGTAAGCACCTGAACATCTCTGATTGCCTCGGATATTCTTCTGTCCAGTTCCCTGTCCACCTTTGCATCTATAAGTGCTTCTATTTCTCTGGTGTTGATGGCATTTAGCGAAACATCAGGAACCTTTACGGTTTCCGTAGCAACCTGAGGTGTAGTCTTGTACATCATCTTAATGACTGCCAGTTCGAGGGTAACTCTCTTTACTGATGACTTTCTGATATCTGCACAAAGTATCTGAAGATTATTCAGATAGCCAGCTATATCTTCCACATCATAATCAGCTCCGATTGAAAGCATCTCTTCAACATTTTCTTTTGTCAGATCCAGCTCCTCACTCAGATCAGGAGATATCTTTAAGAACAAAAGATTTCTCATAAACCAGGTAAGGTCATCAGAAAACTTGGTCAGGTCCTTTCCATCCCAGATAGTCTCATTGATTATATCCAAAGCCTTCTCCGGATCCTTCTGGGCTATAGCCTGGAACATTCTAATATAAACATCTACAGAAACAGCACCAACTGTTTTCAGTACGCTGTCTCTATCCAGTTCTTTGCCAATGTTTGCGGAAATGCATTCATCCAGGATTGAAAGCGCATCTCTCATGGAACCATCTGCCAGACGTGCAATATAGAGAAGCGCATCTCGCGAAGCCTTCTCTCCTTCCTTGTCCAGAATCTCCTGCATTCTATCAGCAATTGTTTCTATAGATATTCTATGGAAATCAAACCTCTGACATCTGGATTTGATAGTAACCGGAAGCGAAAAATCATCTGTAGTAGCCAGAATGAAGATAACATATTCCGGTGGTTCTTCCAGAGTCTTCAGAAGAGCATTATAAGCCCCCTTAGATAATTGGTGTGCCTCGTCAATGATATAAACAAGGTACTTACCCTGAGCCGGTGCATATTGCACTGCCTCATTTATCTGACGGATGTTATCCACACCATTATTAGAAGCCGCATCTATCTCGATAACATTTAACGAACTGCCATCTGCAATCGCCTTACAGCTTTCGCATTCTCCACAGGGACCATTCTCTGTAGGATGCTCGCAGTTCATTGTCTTTGCTATAAGCTTGGCAACTGTAGTCTTACCAGTTCCTCTGGTTCCACAGAGGAGATAAGCGTGTCCAACTCTATTATGTGCTATTTGATTTTTTAATGTTGTAACAACGTGTTCCTGACCCTTTACTTCGTCAAAACTATCAGGGCGGAACTTTCTATACAGCGCTAAATAAGACATAATAATTCCTCTCAAAATACTCCATACATTATACAATGATAATGTTCTTTCTACAAGTTAAACTGGGGTTAACTAAAGGTTTATACTAGCGTTTATAATCCTGGGGTGTTATACTATAGAAGTTGTAGTAAATTAAAGATTTTTGAGAGGTTTATTATGGCTTTCGAAAAGAATTCAAAAGAAACGGAAGTTCAGGATGAGAAGCTCGCTGCCGAAAAGGAAGCGCTCCTGAATGAAATAAAACAAACCTACGGAATTGAAGTTCCAAAAGAGGAAGCTGAAGAAGTTGTTGACGATGCTGTAGAAACAGCACAGGAAACAGCCGAAGAAACTGCGGCCGATACGATTGCAGATACGGTTAAGGATTCAGAATCGGATAGTCCTCAGTCAGAAAGCTCAGATAGCTCCGGAGAACCTGGAGAGCTTACAGATGAAGATCTTGAGAGCTCCTACAATGAGACCATCAGCATCACTGCTAAGGAGCCTCTTCCAAAATATGGAAAATGTTTTGCTTTTGTTCCAATAGCATGTGGAACTACTCTTCTGGCTGTTATTCTGGGACACATCCCACCAATTAATATGGGAATCCCTTCAAACAGCACCATAAGATACATCTACATTGGATTTGGATGCCTGCTGGCTGTACTGGCACTTCTACTGATAGTAAATGCCATCGCCGAGGCTCACATATACGAAAACATTCAAATGGGAAAGCTTGTTACAACCGGAGTTTACAGCAAGACAAGAAATCCTATCTACGCAGGAGTGATATTCGGATGTACAGGAATCCTCTTTATATCAGGAAATGCATTTATGTATGTACTTCCAATTATCTATTGGTTCCTGCTCACCTATATGCTTATCAATACTGAGGAAGTTATTCTCCGAAGAAGATTCGGACAAGATTATAAAGAATATATGCAAAAGACAAATAGAATAGCGCCAATACCAAAGAGGGAGGAGTAATTATAACTCCTCCTCTTTCATATCCCTCTCTTTATTAAATGCATCATACAAACATGGAACAAGTACAAGTGTAAGTATAGTTCCATAAACAAGTCCACCTACCACAACGATTGCCATAGGCTGGGACATTTCAACTCCTCGTCCCATTCCGATAGCCATTGTAGACATGGAAATGATTGTTGTGAGTGCGGTCATAAGAACCGGACGAAGACGGGTTTTAGCCGAATTGATTATCGCCTCTTTCTTCTCCATTCCCTCACGTCTAAGCTGATTAATATAATCTACCAGCACAATACCGTTATTAACTATGATACCAGCCAGCATTACGAATCCGACCATGGCTATAACAGAAACTGCCTTTCCTGACATAAAGAGTGAAAGGAAACCACCGGTAAATGCAAGCGGTATAGTAAACATTATAATGAATGGCGACTTAAGACTCTGGAACTGAGCTACCATTATGAGATAAATGAGGATTACAGCCAGCAGCATCATAAGCAGGAGCTGACGCATGGCATCATTTATAGACTCATTTTCACCCTTCATTGTTATCGAATAACCTTCCGGTACCGAAATGTCATCCAGCTTATCCTGAATATCATTTCCCACAAGTCCTATATTTCTGTCTCCTGTAAGTGTACCAGTTACATTTATATATCTATCCTGACTATCTCTAAGAACAGTTGAAAGCTCTTCCTGTTCTGAGAAAGTAACTATCTTTGATAAAGGAATTTCCTTTGTCTCATTGTTAGTCTTATCTGTATATTCGAATTTCATTTTCTTAAGGTCATCGATGGTAATCTCTGCCTGTTCATCTGTTTCAACAAAGACATCATAATCTTTAACATCTGTCTCGATGGCTGTTGTAGATTTAGTTGATGCAAGCTTAGCTGAAACTGTAGTAAATACCTGTGCTACTGTCATTCCATAATCAGCAGCTTTTTCCTTATCTACTGAAATGACAAATGTCTTCGTCATGTTATCAAGACCATTATCAACCTCTTCAATACCATCTGTGGTTTCGATTGCATCTGCCACCTGTGTAGCCAGATTCTGAAGAGTCTGCATGTCACGGCCCTTTATCATTACAGAAACACCGCTTCCCGTAAGCATACTCATATCCATGATTGCTGTACTAACTTCTACTTTACAATCAATTCCCTCGGCAGCCGCATTTATCTTATCTGTAATTTCCTTGTTTGTAAGCTTTGTATCTTCCTTTAAAAGAATGTAAATCGAAACTGATGTGCCGCCGCTAGAAGAAAGTGCACCCAAAGTTGAACCATTTCCAACCATGGCTCCGATAGTCTCAATGTCATCTATCTCAACCAGTCTTTCAGTCAGCTGATCAGCATATTCCGTCATCTGTTCAAAGGTTCTTTCCTCATCATCAGGAGCAACCATATTTACTGTAACCTGATCACTCTGCATTTCAGGAATGAACTCTGTACCACGACTAAGTGCAAGAGAAATGCTTGCCGCAAAAAGAAGAATCATTACTATGAATACAAGAGGCTTAACTTTTATAGCTCCGCGCAGGAACTTTTCATAACCTCTCATAAGCTTATTATCACCCTTATTTTCCTTCTCCTTTGAATTACGAAGAAGTCCCTGAGCCATTGCTGGAACAAGAGTAAGAGCAACAATAAGAGATGCTGAAAGTGTATATGCAATCGTAAGACCCATATCTACAAACAGCTGTCTTGTAAGTCCTTCTGTAAATACAATAGGAAGGAATACACACATGGTAGTAAGGGTTGAAGCTGTAATGGCTCCCGCCACCTGACTGGCTCCATAAACCGCAGCCTTCCTTATATCTTCCCCTTCTTTTCTAAGACGATATATGTTTTCAATTACAACGATGGAATTGTCCACCAGCATACCAATACCCAGCGTGAGTCCCGACATGGAAATGATATTAAGTGTAATCTTTGTAAAGTACATAAGTACCACTGCGAAAATAACTGAAAGTGGAATTGCGCAGGCAATTATGATAGTAGGTCTGATGTCTCTCAGGAAAATAATAAGTACTATAATGGCCAGGAGCGCACCAACTATCATGTTCTGGAGAATTGACTTAACAATAAGATCAATATAAACACCCTGATTCATAAGTACAGAAAAACTAACTCCGTTTCCTTCTGTCTTCTCCAGACTCTCAAACTTTTCTAAGATAGTATCTGTCACATCACCAGTTGCATAACCTGTCTGCTTTTCAAAAGAAAGAAGGATACCAGGCTCGCCGTTAAGCTTTGCATATACTTCACTGGAATCATCTACTGTTTCAACATCAGCTACATCAGAAAGCTTAATAACTCCAACGTTGTCCATATTAAGATCTATAAGAACTGTATCAGCAAGAGCTTCAGCATCCTGAATATCATCTCCAACCTTTACAAGATACTGACCATCCTTGCCATTTGCATATCCTGCAGGCATTTCAAAATTCTGTGCAACAAGAAGATTATTTAATGTATCAATAGACAGAACAGAATTCAGATCTGCAGAATCCTTTGTACTTTCAAGCGTACTTTCTACTGTCTCCTCCGCACTCTCAATCTCAGAAAGAGCACTGGCAAGTGTAGCAGATGTTTCAGCAAGCGAAATACTCTGCTCTATTTCTGTTTTATTAAGTGTTTCAAGAGCATCACTTGTAGTTGTTTTTCCATCTTCAACTTCTTCTATTGCAGATTCAAGAGTTTCAATTCCGGTACTTATCTCAACTCTTGTTTCCTCCAGCTTTCCAACTGCCGTAGGAATATCTTCATATGTATTTACTGTAATTCCATACTCAGCTAAGGCAGATGTATTCTCCTTAATCTGAGCATTGACCGCATCCAGCTGAGCCGTAAGTGTAGCCTGCTGGGTTTTTGCAGTTGCTATGTCCATTCCAGCGGATGCCTGGAATGTAGTATCATCCAGAAGTCCCTGGTCATAAAGAGCTATTACAGAATCAAGACTGGTGATAGCATCTCCCAGTGACTTTGCACTGTCATATGTAGTATTTAAGGTATCAATAGTATCACCCAGAGTGTCATATGTATCCTGGTAGGTTTCCTTCTGATCCTCCAGATCCTCACCCGTCTGATAAAGTTCTATCTGTGTGGATTCAAGTGTTGCCAGATTTTCACTGACTGTATTTGCAAGAGTTTTCTTTCCTGATTCAACTGCATCCTGACCAGATTCCACCTCTTCCTTTGAAGACTGAAGATCATCCTTTGTATCCTGGAACTGATCATCTATCTCCTTCATAATCTTGTCATTCAGCTTATCTATCTTGTCCTGGTTCATTGTAACCTGAACAGTCTCTGTAACTCCTCCAGTTGTTGTAACCGAAGCAACACCTTCTATACTTTCAAGCTTTGGCTGAAGGTCTGTTTCCAGATAATCACTAAGCTCAATGTTATCCATATCATCAACGCTGACTGCAGCGACCATAACCGGCAGCATATCCGGATCAAGCTGCATTACAATAGGAGTACCTATGGAATCATCAAAGGTACCTGTTATCTGATCTAGACTCTGCTGTATTTCTATAAGAGTCGCATCCATATTTGAACTTTGTTCATACTCGAGAATTACAGTTGAATAACTGTTATAGGACATGGATTGAATGTTTTTTAGATTTGAGGTTGTGGCCAAAGCCGCCTCAATTGGCGCTGTGACATCCTTCTCAACTGATTCCGGACTGGCGCCCATATCTGTTGTAATGATCATTACGTAAGGCAGGTTCATATTTGGAAGCAGGTCAGCTGTCATTCTCATTAAGGCAACTATACCTATAACTATAACAGCTATAACACCTACGAAAACCGTATATGGCCTTTTTACACTAAATTTTGATATCATAATTTTCTCCGTTTGGGGTTTAATATTGAACAAATAAAAACCATAAAGCTGAAGCTTAAACGCTCCAGCTTTACAGTTTACGCTTTTTGTAAAATTATTTCAATAACAGATACTTTAAGTTTATATTAATTTTATGCACTGAAATCCAGTTCTTCAAGTGGCACTGGTCTGCTAAACAGGAAGCCCTGAGCCATATTTACACCAGCATTCTTTATGAAATCATACTGAGTATCAGTCTCAACACCCTCAACAAGAGATCTGAGTCCCAGATTCTTTGTCATCTGAACAATAGCTGTTACGATAATGCCCGTCTGAGGATTTGATTCCAGGGTTCTCATAAACTTCATATCCACCTTGATAACATCAAAGTTGAATTCCTGAAGGGAATTAAGTGATGAATAACCACTTCCGAAATCATCCAGCCATACTTCAAATCCATTAGCCTTAAGAAGATTAATCTTCTCAATAAGATCCTCGCTATTATTTTCCAGAGCACTTTCTGTCACTTCAATATGAAGATTCTTAGGATCTACATTTGAGGACTTTACTTCATCGATAATAAATTCAACAATATCCGTAAGCATGAAGTCGAGTCTCGAAAGATTTATCGATACAGGAACAATCTGTCCTGCCTTTTTTTGCAGCTCCTTTTGATCCTCGCAAACCTGTTTAGCAATAAACATATCAATCTTATGTATAAGCTTAGCTTCCTCAAGTACAGGAATGAAATCTCCCGGCGAAAGAAAACCATGAATAGGATCAATCCATCTTGCAAGAGCCTCAAGCTCAGTAATCTTTCCGGTATTAATATCCACAACAGGCTGATAGAACACCTTGAGATAACCATTTTCTGCGGCTTCGTCTATATGCGAGATTACATATTGCGATAAGCGGTTCTTAGTTTCAAGCTTCTCGTCGTATACAGCATAAAACTTTGTCACATCATGCTTTATGCTATCACATGCAAGCTTGGCCTTATCACAGATTGCCCCCACAAATTCTCCAGATTCACATATTGCAATTCCTACCTTAATGCTCATCTGTACATTTCCGAAAAGTGGTTCGATTTTTGTTTTAACAGTTTCAAGACTTTCTAATGCATCATCTTTATATGTAAGAACTACAAAATGGTCTTCAG
>JAEEGJ010026087.1_pt1 | contig 11887 bp, 15 predicted proteins | sample 8958761 | NCBI WGS metagenome assembly JAEEGJ01 (sample SAMN16246546, study PRJNA631951) | gut metagenome | biome: gut microbiome; feature: rumen; material: RS-attached | host: Bos | place: Iran: Karaj | collected 2018-10 | reverse complement strand
CCATCTTTTGATAGATGTAGAAAAAAATCTCTTCTGTTTTAACCTTATTTTGTAAGAATTGAACATCATCAAATAATAAGACATCGACGTCTGAAAAGAAGTCTTTTAAGGTTTCATTTTCTTTTTCGCCTTTAACAAATTTGATGTATTCTTCAACGAAATCATTAGCATCAATATAAAGGATTTTTGCTTTTGGATTATTGGCTTTTACTCTATTTCCGATAGCGTGCAATAAGTGAGTTTTTCCTAAACCGGAATTGGAATAGATAAATAAAGGATTAAAGACTTTACCTGGATTTTTGGAAATCACATCAGCAGCGCGATAAGCTTCCATGTTGAAATCACCTTCGACAAATGATTCGAAAGTAAGATTTTCTCTAAGTTTAGCGTCTTTAAAAAATACTGTTTCAGTTTGTTCTTTGGCTGATGGATTCACTTGTGTATTACTTCTAGTAATACTACTCTGTTGAGTAAACACAAAATCGTAGTTATTATCAGTTACTTCACCAATCGCATCTTTAATGATATCTATATATTTAGAAGATAATAATCTTTCTGCTGTTGCGGAGTTGACTACTACTGTGACTGTACTGCCTCTAATATCGTAGATGTATGAGTTGGCGAAGAAATTATCGAATATATTTCTGTCATTTAATCTTTCATCTATTACTTTTAATGTCTTTCGCCATATCATGGCTATCTCTGATATTGAATTATTCATAACAATCACCTGCTGTTTGTGAGAAACATTATAAAATAATTCACATTTTTTTGGTATGTGATTTTAAGCGTTTTTTAGTTTTCCACAGCAATAGTGTATAGTTTTAGCCTTTAAGGTAGTTTTCCACATTTCCACATTCTCATTTTTGTGGATAAATTCTCCACTTTTCCACCAGGTGTGGATATGTGGATTTCTCATTTTTCTTTGACTATTCCAGTTTGCATTTATCGATGAAAAACCACATTTTATTGACATTTATTAATAAATGCTATTAAACTTATCTCGCTATGTAATAGGAGGTTTCTTTTATGAAAAGAACATATCAACCAAGCAAAATTAAACATCAACACAAAGCCGGATTCCGTGCTCGTATGAAATCCGCAAATGGTCGTCGCGTTCTTGCTCGTCGTAGAGCTAAAGGTAGAAAAAAATTAGCCGACTAATTTAGAGGCAATCTATGAAAGTTATTAATCGCATTAAAGCAAATGATGACTTTGCTACTACGATTAAAAAAGGCAAAGCGCAGCGCGACCAATCGTACGTCATCCATTACTGTACTAATTCATTAAACTATACAAGAGTCGGTATTTCTGTTTCTTCTAAACTTGGAAACGCTGTCGTTCGCAATCACATCAAAAGACAAATCAGATCAATGTGTGATTCGTTCATTGATTATGAAAATCAAACATTTGATATTGTTATCATCGCTAAACAAGGCTTCTTAAATAATTCGTATGATGATAACCTGGCGTCTTTAAAAAGAATATTAAATTTTGTAGATAGGAATTACTAAATGAAAAAAAGAACAAAACTAACCTTTGCAGGTATCGTTACCCTAGGTGCTGCAATGCTTTTAAGCGGATGTACAGCATCATTTTGTTCGAAAGATGATAAAGCAAACATCTTGTATGCTTTTGATTATGGTGTAAGTGATTATTACAGTGCTTCAGATGATGCTTTGAAAAATTTAACAGAAGCGCAAAGATTGGAACAAGGTTATGAAAAAGTTTGGGAAGGCAATAGTAACGTGTATTTTATATATCGATTACCAGCTTCCTCTTCCAGTGGTCTAGGCAAAACAATCGCCGATGCTGCTAAATCTTATATTAAAGTTCCATCCGATGCATATTTCAAAGCAATGGATAAGTTAGTGCTTGAAAGAGCTTTAACAGAGTCTGGGAAAGATTTCACTAACCCGGAAATCAACTTAAAAGATGATATTTTGCCGGCTTTAGATAACTATGGCTATTTAAAATTCGCCGGTGAAGGTAATGAAAAACTTTGGAAAAACTGGGAAAACTTAAATCAAGATTTAAGAGATATGACAGAAGATCCTGCAAGTGGTCTTACAATTGATGACTTACCAACCGATGACTGGATCACCATTTATCAAAAGGATATGAACAACATTCTCAGAAATTATCGTTCATGTCTCGCTATTTCTGAAGGTGATTATGGTTACTACGGTTACGCTAACGGTTTACATTATCGTGATGCCGACAAAGTTCCTGTAACCATTCAAGCTAAAGACTGGGGCTATGCCTGGAAGAAAGGTTTCTTAGAAGGTTTATTAGTCTTCCCAGTAGGCTGGCTTACAGAATCATTTATTTCTGGAATGAAAGCTTTACCTGAAGGTGTTCCACAATTACTCGCAATTTTATTCGTTACTATTATTGTTAGATCATTAGTTTTACTAATCACTTTCAAACCACAAAGTGGTAGCGCTAAAATGCAAGCTTTACAACCAGAAATCACTAAGATTCAAAACAAATATCCAAACGCCAATAAGAATACTTATGAAAAGCAACAAATGGCTGCGGAAATGAACAAATTATATAAGAAGAACAAGATCAATCCTCTTGGACCATTGCTTGCAATGGTTGTTCAATTCCCAATCTTCATTTGCGTTTATAGTGCTTTCCAAGGATGTGCTAGCTTATCAACCGGTGCGTTCTGTAATTTGCACTTCTCTGATTCTATCAGTGGTGTTATTTTCAATGGCGCTAACTGGGCAAATGGTAGTGCAGTTACAGCCCTTATCTTATTCTTACTTATGGCGATCGCACAAACTGCATCTATTTTGGTCCCACAATTTATCCAAAAGAAGAAACGTAAATCTGTTGCTTCCTTAGGAAAGAACCCATCTCAAAATGACCAACAAAGTAAGATGAAGATGTTTACTTACATCATGGTGGCCATGATTGTCTTCATGGGCTTCACATTACCAAGCGCGATGGGCGTGTATTGGTTTGTTGGTGCGTTGTTCACACTTTGCCAAACATTAATTTTTGAGGCAATTAACAACAAAAAATCTAAACAGAAAGGTAGATAATTCAATATGAAATCATATACTGGAAAAACAGTTGAAGAAGCACTACAAAGTGCTGCCAGCGAAGCTGGTGTTGCTGTTGACGATTTAATTTATATCGTTTCCGATAAAAGAAAAGGTCTTTTTTCCAAAAAGATTGTTGTTGAAGTATACGATTTAGCAGATGTTATTAGATTTGCAGAAGATTATTTATTAGGTGTTACTGATGCATTAGAAATCGAAAGCTCAGTTAATACTAAATTAGATGATCAAGTCATTCGTATTACAATCGATTCAACACATAATCCAATTCTAATTGGAAGAAATGGTAAAACATTACAAGCTCTCAACGAACTTGTTAAATTAGCTGTTAGCAATCACTTCCACAAGAGATTCAGAATCTTACTTGATATCAATGGATATAAAGATAGTAAGTATTCACGTCTTGTTCGTATGGCTAGAAGATATGGTCACGATGTGCAAAGAACAAAAACAACTTACACATTTGATCCAATGCCAGCGGATGAAAGAAGAGCGATCCACAACGCATTAAATAATATGCCAAACGTTCGCACTGAATCTATTGGTGAAGGTGCTCAAAGACAAGTACAAATTATTTACGTCGAATAATAAAAGACACCCTTTGGGTGTTTTTTAGAAATATACCCCTATGTTTGAAACAATAGTAGCTTTAGCGACCGCTCCAATTAAATCTGCATTAAGCATCGTTAGATTGTCTGGCGATGATGTTTTCGATGTCGTTAGTAAATGTTTCTCTAAAGACTTAAGAGGTATAAAAGAAAGAACAATTGTTTATGGCTCTATCATGAACGATGATGAAAAAATCGATGAAGTAGTGCTCCTTGCGTATAAAGGCCCTAAGTCATTTACAGGCGAAGATTCGGTTGAAATCATATGCCATGGTTCACCCCTTGTTTCTAAGCAAATAATCGAGGTGTGTATCAAAAACGGCGCGAGAATGGCCACAAATGGCGAGTTCTCTTCCCGTGCTTATATGCACAATAAAATCGATTTAGTTCAAGCAGAAGCTATCAACGATGTTGTAAATGCTACAACCAAAGAAGCAAAGAGATTAAACCTCTTATCTTTGGATGGCAAAACAAGTAATTTAATTAGGCCAATTAAAACCAGAATCGCAGATATTCTATCTTTGATAGAAGTTAATATCGATTATCCTGAATATGAGGACATCGAAGTCGCTAATAAAGATAAAATTGTCAGTGTTGTTGACGAATTAGTGCCTCAAATTGATTCATTATTATCCGATGGTGAAAAAGCCAAGATTATCAATGAAGGCGTTAAAGTGGCTCTAGTTGGTAAACCAAATGTTGGTAAATCATCGTTACTTAACGCTATTTTAGGTGAAGATAGGGCTATCGTTACCGATATTGCGGGCACAACCCGTGACGTTGTTGAAGGACACGCTAATATTGATGGTGTTGTTTTACATCTATTTGATACAGCGGGTATCCGTGAGTCTGAAGATAAGATTGAATCTATTGGTATTGAAAGATCCAAAAAGACAATTAAAGAAGCGGATATTGTTGTTGTTGTTTTAGATAGTTCAAGAAAATTGGATGATGAAGATAAGCAAATCTTAGAATTCGCTAAAGAATATAATCCAATTGTTGTTTACAACAAAGATGATGTTTCTAAAGAAGATAATAAATTATCCATTTCGGCCTTAAATAACCAAATTGAGCCACTTATTAAAGCAATTAAGGAAAGAATAGGTATTGATGAAAAAGCCTTCTCTAAACCTGCTTTAAATAACGCTAGACAATTAGGTTTACTTAGCAAAGCTAAAGAATCATTATTAACAGCTAAGCAAGATGCATTGAATGATTTAACCGTAGATCTTATCTCCACTTCATTATTTGATGCTTATACTGCAATCTTAGAGATTCTTGGCGAAGCTAATCAATTAGATTTATCAAAAGAGATTTTCTCTCGTTTCTGTGTAGGTAAATAATGAGAATTATCGATACACATTGTCATTTAAATGATGAAGCGTTGTATAAGGATTTAGACAACGTTATTTCTCGTGCTTTAAGCGCGGGTGTTGAGAAAATGGTTGTTATTGGCTGGGATAAAGCTAGTTCAGAACTCGCTATTAAGATTGCGGAACAATATGACTTTATATATGCCGTTATCGGATTCCATCCAGAAAATATCTTTGATATTAATGATGAAATTCTCTATGAAACACTAAATCTATATAAACATCCAAAAGTAGTGGGTATTGGTGAAATCGGTTTAGATTATCACTGGAGCAAAGAACCAGAAAAAAGAGAACTGCAAAAAGAGTATTTCATCAAACAAATTGAATTCGCTAATAAAGTTGGATTACCAATTTCAATTCATAGTAGGGAAGCTTTTGCGGATACTCTTGAGATCTTAAAAGAACATAAACCACTCCATGGTGGAGTTATGCATTGTTACTCAGGAAGTGTTGAAAATATCAATGATATAATTAACCTCGGTTTGTATATTGGTCTAGATGGTCCAATTACATTTACAAATGCTAAAACTCCAAAGGAAGTTGCGGCCGAAGTTCCACTAGAAAAATTGGTGGTTGAAACAGACTGTCCATACCTAGCGCCTCACCCATTAAGAGGTACAGTAAATGAACCTGCAAATATCTCATTAGTTGTGGACGCAATCGCGGAAGCTAGAGGCATGTCTAAAAAGCATCTACTTGATGTCTTATATCAAAACTCTTGCAAGTTATTTAATCTATGAAATTAGAATTAAACGGAATACTAGTCGTAGAAGGAAAAGAAGATGCTTCTTATCTTTCTAATTACATTTCTTCTGAGATAGTAATTGTTAATGGTTTTGAAATTTCCAAAGCCACAATTTCATATTTAAAAAATAAACGAGTAATTCTTCTTTTAGATCCTGATGAAGCAGGACTTAAAATTAGAGAAAAGTTAAATAAAGAATTACCAGATTCAATTAATGTTGAAATTGATATTTCTAAATGTGATAGAGGGATTAAAAACGGTATTGCTGAATGCCAAATTAATGAGGTTTTAGACAAATTAAAACCATATGTTGTCGAAAAATCCGCTGAAAATGCATCTGATATAAAAATGTCTGATTTGTATGAACTAGGTTTAATTAATAATAAGGATTTAAGAAGAACAGTCTGTGAGAAACTCAATCTTGGAAACTGCAATGGAAAACAACTTTATAAAAGATTAACAATTAATAACATTAGTTTGTCAAAACTATGTGAGATAATGAATAAGTAAGTATGGAAATTAATCGCTTAAATATTTCTGAAATAGTGAATAAAGCAGACCTTAAACCAGACAAGGATTATGGCCAAAACTTTTTAGTGGAACCACAGATTTGTGAACGCATTGTTAATGCTTTAAATATTGAAGAAAAAGATACAGTTATTGAGGTCGGTCCAGGCCTTGGATCCATGACTCATTTTTTGTCTCTTTCTAACGCTGATACAACAGTCGTAGACATTGATAGAAGAATGATAGATTTCTTATCAATTGTTTATCAAAAATCAAATATAAAAATCGTTGAAAATGATATTAGAAAAGTTGATGTTTCTATCTATTCAAAAATCATTGGTAATTTACCCTACAACATTACTACAGAAACTATACAATATTTCTTGTTAAACGCAAGTAACGCTAAGAAGATGGTTTTTATGATTCAAAGCGAAACGTTCAACCACTTCTTTGATGTTTCCGGTAAAGAATATGGTCCAACTTCTGTTTTAATTCATCTTCTTGGAACTATTGAAAAACTATTTACTGTTAAAGCTGGTTCTTTCTATCCAGCACCTAAATGTAATTCAACAGTTTTCGCTATTAATATCGATGCACATACTAACCGTTTTGCGGCAATAAGTGCCTTTAAAGTCGCTAAACAACTATTCGCTAATCGCCGTAAAACAATTCAGAACAATTTATCAAATTATTTAAAAAATAAGGATTTGGCCTATAAAGTCTGTGAAGATTTAAATATTAATCCTCTCAGTAGACCCGAACAATTATCACCTGAAATATATTTATCAATTTCAGAATATCTCTCAAATAGATAACAAACGCAGCCAAAATGCGTTATCATAATATATGTCTATGAAAAACTTACATATTCGTAGTTTTGCTAAAATCAATATTAGTCTAAATATCACCAAGAAAAGAAATGATGGTTTTCATGAGCTCGATTCAGTCATGTTGCCTATTTCTTTACATGACTCTTTAGTGGTTTCTAAACAAACTCCAGGAGCATCCGATAACTACGTTACCGTTGATGACTTTTCTATCGGTACTTTTAGCTATAACTTAGCAACTTTCTCAATTGAAAAACTACAAAGTGTTTATCACTTTGATGATAAATTTAGAATCTTAATCCACAAAGTCATTCCTATTCAAGCGGGTTTAGGTGGTGGATCAAGTAATGCTGCTTTCACTATGAAGGCAGTTAACCAAATCTTAAAGCTTGGTGCTTCTGATGAAGAATTAATTGAATTAGGAAAAACACTTGGTTGTGATATTCCATTTTTCATCAAATGCAAACCAGCAAGAGTGCAAGGTGTCGGCGAAGTTTTAACACCAATTACAGTCAAAAATAACTACTATGTGTTACTGGTTAAGCCAGAATTAGGCTGTTCTACTAGAGAAGTTTATGCTCTCTCTGATGAAATGAATTTAAAAACAGGAAATATTGAAAACGTAGTTAAGGCCCTTGAAGAAGGTGATGATGACTTACTTGCTGAAAATATTTCTAACGCTTTGCAAGAACCTGCTATAAAATTAGTTCCTTCCATCGAAGCAATAATCGATGAATTGAAAGATAATGGCTTAAAGATGGTACAGGTTACCGGTTCTGGTTCCGCTGTATTTGCTTTGAGCACCAATAAAGCCCAACTCAAAAAAGTATTTAAGAAGCTAGAAGACAGGTATCAAGTCGAACTAGCTAGAGTGATGAAGTAAAGGAGACCATTATGGACAAATATGTCGTAGTCTTAGCAGCCGGTAAAGGCGCCGGTATGAATTCTCGTGATCCAGAGCATTCAAAAGTTTCTTATCCAATTTTAGGTAAGCCAATTATTAACTATGTTATTGATGCGGTTAAACCATTAGATCCAAAACAAATTGTTACTGTTGTTGGTTTCGGTGGTGAATTAACAGCTAAATTAGTTGAAAAAGAATCAGATATCGTTTGGCAAAAAAGATTGTTAGGCACAGGCCACGCTGTTTTACAAGCAAAGCCATTCTTAGAAGGCAAACCAGGCCAAACATTAGTTATCTATGGTGATACACCATTAGTAGAAACAGAAACATTACGTCAAATCTTCCACATCCACGAAAAGAATAGATATGACATGACCGTTGTTTCAGCGGTTTTGGAGAATCCAAAAGGATATGGCCGTATCTTAAGGGAAGATAAATCAAATCGTATTTTAGCGATTAGAGAAGAAAGTGACTGTACATTCAGCGAATACGAAATTAACGAAGTTAATACCGGTATTTGTATTATCGATAATGAATTGCTTTTCAAATACATTGAAAGATTATCGGTCGATAATAACCGTCACTTATTCTACTTATCAGAATTAGTTCAATTATTCATTCAAGACAACTACCACGTTGGTGTCTTCGTTGCTGAAGAAATGAAAGAAGTTTATAGCATTAACAATCGTGTTCAATTAGCGTATGCGACCAAGATTATGCGCAAGCGCATCAACAATAGATTAATGCTCTCTGGTGTTTCTATGGAACACAGTGGTTCCACATACATTTCACCAGATGTTGAAATCGGACAAGACACAATCATTCGTCCAAATACAACCATCCTTGGTAAATCAAAAATCGGTGAAGCTTGTATCATCGGTCCAAACGTTGTTTTGGATAATGTTGAAGTGGGTAATGAAAGCGAAATTTTATTCTCCTGCATCAGCAATGATAAGGTCGAAAGTAATACACGTGTTGGTCCTTTTGTGGACAAACAAGGTAAATAATTATGCAAATTGTTGAGTGTTTTGGTAAAAACGTCTTTGTTGGAGAACAAATGATCGGTTATATCGACCGTGAAGGTATTTTCATTAACAGACAAAAGTTTGCGGATGTTACTCCAGAAGGCATCATCTCATACAATCAACAAAAAATCGGATATGTCGATGAAGATGGTTATATCATCGTCAAAGGAAAAGAAGTTGGTTATATCGACACAGATAATAATTTTGTGTTTTATAACATCAATAGCTTCAAATAGTACTTATGATTGCAATTGGAATTGATATTGGCGGCATGTCTATTAAAGGCGCAGCCGTAGATTCTAACGGTAGAGTCTACGACACCTTTTCTATGCCGTTTGTTAAGGGTGAACCTGGTGAAATCACCATTCATAAATTAGCGGAAATCGTTAAAGAATATATCGCTAGCAACAAACTAGAAAAGAAAATTGCGGGTATTGGCATTGGCTGCCCAGGTACTTTGGATGTTAAAAATTGCGTTGTTAATTACTCTAATAATTTAGGATGGAACGATCTTCATATTGCAGATATTATGCATGAAGTTTTGCCATATCCAATTAGATTAACTAATGATGCGAACGCTGCTAGCCTTGGCGAAGCCAAGTATGGCGCTGGTAAATCATATGAAACCATTATTATGCTTACCTTAGGAACAGGTGTTGGTGGTGGAATTATCATCAACGGTAAATTATTTGAAGGTAACGAAGGCAAAGGCGGAGAACTTGGTCATGTTGTCGTTCAAGTTGATGGTGAACAATGTTCATGTGGTAGAAAAGGTTGTTTAGAAGCTTATGCTTCTGCTACAGCTTTAATTAGAGAAACTAAGAAAGCTATGCTTTCAAATAAACGCTCACTCATGTGGAAGATTTCTCCAGAAATCGAATTAGTGGGTGGCAAGGTAGCGTTTGAAGGTGCCGCTAAAGGCGATAAGAGCGCTATTGAAGTGTTAAATAATTATATTAAATACCTCGGTGAAGGTATTCTAAATTACTGCAATATATTTAGACCAAATGTTGTCGTCCTTTCAGGAGGCATCGCTAATGCTGGAGCAGCTTTGTTTGATCCATTAAACGAATACATCAAAGCGCGCGATTATGGCTACAAAGCCACACCAGCAGTTAAAGTTGTGCCTGCGGAATTAGGATATGATTCAGGCAAGATTGGTGCAGCAGCATTATTCTTTGAATAAGGAGACTTAATTATGCAACTAGTTATTATGGCCGCCGGCATGGGAAGCCGTTTTGGTGGCCTCAAACAAATGGAACCAATGGATGACGCTAATAATTTTTTATTAGACTATTCCATCTATGATGCAAAACGCGCTGGATTCAGCAGTGTTGTATTCATTATCAAAAAAGAATTCTATGAAGCTTTTAGAGATACCATTGGTAAAAGAGCAGAAAAGATCATTAAAGTTGAATATGCTTTCCAAGATTTAAACGATCTTCCAGAAGGATTCAAAGTACCAGAAGGTAGAGAAAAACCATGGGGTACTGCACATGCAATTTATGCGGCACGTGACTTGATTAAGGAAGATTTTATCGTCATTAACGGTGATGATTTCTATGGTAAGGAAACATATGAAGTTGCTTACAAATATTTGAATTCATTACCAAAAGATAGCAAAGGTAAATACGCTATCGTTGCTTTTGAAGCAAAGAACACTATGACAGAAAATGGTGCGGTTAAAAGAGGTGTTGCCTTTGAAGATAAAGATGGTAACTTAGAAAAGTTAATTGAATCTAGTATTTATAGAGATGGCGATATGATTGCGTGTGAACCACTAGATGGAACACCAAAATTCAAAGTTAAACCATCACAACTCGTTTCCATGAACTTATTCTGTTTCAACAAAGATTTAATCGGTGAATTAAAAGCTAAATTCCCAATTTGGTTAAAAGATAATATCAACGTGCCAAAATCTGAGTTCTTAATTCCAACAGTTGTTGATGAACTCGTTCATGAAAATAAGGCCACTGTGCGCTTATTATCCACTCCATCAGTATGGTTCGGTGTCACTTATAAAGAAGACAAACCAGGCGTTGTTAAAGCCCTCAAAGAACTAGTGGATAAAGGCATCTATAAACCAGGCCTATATTAATCTAAAATAAAATAATTTATTTTTCTCTTTATAAAAGTTCCTTCCAAAACTATGATTATGGAGTAGGAACTTTTTTATTTATTTCAAAAAGTCCTACTGTTTCGTTCAACCAAGCTGGAGGTAGAAATGAAAACATTAATCATCTTATCTGCAATGCCTGGAAGTGGTAAGTCAACTTGGGCTAAAAAATACCAAGAAGAGCATCCACATGCTTTGATTGTCTCTAGCGATGGTATCCGTTATGAAATTACGGGCCAAACACAAGATTTTTCGAGACAAAAAGAAGTATGGGAGCTTTTTTCTTTACGCATCCATGAATACGCGAAGAAATACGATGATGTGACTGTAATCCTCGACGCTTTGAATGACTTAAATATTCTTAGAGAAAAATATGTCAAAGATAACCCAGAATTTGATAGATATGAATTAGTGCTATTCCCAAGAACACCTGAACAAATTAGGTTTTATAACAAACAAAGACAAGAAACTTCAATTGTTCCAGATCAACAATTAGAAGCCTTGATGCGCAAATGGGAAGAGCCATCTGAAGAAGTTGTTAAATTATTTGATAAAGTGCATGAAATTCATTGGTAAGGAGTAAATTTTATGAGTGGTAATGTCAGAGACCCAAAAATGCAACGTATTAATTCAAGAGAATTAGCGGAAGCATTCATTGAAGAACAAATCAAAGAAATCAAAGCACAAGTCGGCGATAAGAAAGTCTTATTA
>JAEEGJ010026083.1_pt1 | contig 11889 bp, 6 predicted proteins | sample 8958761 | NCBI WGS metagenome assembly JAEEGJ01 (sample SAMN16246546, study PRJNA631951) | gut metagenome | biome: gut microbiome; feature: rumen; material: RS-attached | host: Bos | place: Iran: Karaj | collected 2018-10 | reverse complement strand
TGGCACTACCTGCTGGTCGAGTTCATAAGCGACAACACCAAGTGGCTCGTGTCGTCCATCAGCATGCTGTACCTGCCGGCGTTTGCGATATACTGCATCGTTAACCTCCCTGTCTTCGACTTCAGACCTTACCGTGTGGGCACGGACATGCGCTCGGTGCTTGAGGGCAAGGAAGAGGCGATGGAGGTGAGGGTCATCTACGAGAAGGATGGCAAGAGGATTGAGGTGAGTCCTGACGACGACGACCCTGATGAGTCGTGGACGTACGTGGAGACGCGCAGGACGGTCATCAACGACGATGCCATCAAGGCTGCCGACTTTGCGGTGCTCGACGAGGAGGACAACGACGTGACGGAGGATATCGTCTATGGCGACGGCTACACCTTCTTGCTCGTCATCCCAGACCTGAGGAAGGCTGACGAGGGATGCATCGACCTCGTGAACGAGATTTACGAGTACGCCAAGGACAACGGGTACGGCTTCTACTGCCTCACGGGTTCGGAGGACAGGAAGGCTCACAGCTACTGGACGGACCACACAGGTGCGGAGTACCCTTACTTCACGGCTGACGAGCGCATGCTCAAGACCGTCGTGAGAGCGGCTCCGGGACTTGTCCTGATGAAGGACGGAGTGATTATCCGCAAGTGGAGCAACTTCAACCTGCCCGACGAGTACACGCTGACCGACAGGCTCGAGCGACTGCCTATAGGCAGGATGACCGAGGAGTCCACGAGAAGCAAGATGGGTAACATACTGCTGATGTTCATCATCCCACTGCTCATCCTCACCATCATCGACCGCACGTTTGCGGGCTGGCACTTCTACAAGGAGATGAAGCGCAGGTCGAAGGAGCTGAGCCTCGGCGAGATAGACAAGCGACTCAAGCTGGAGGAAATCGAGAAGAAGCTCTCAAGCGAAACTCCTGCTCCAAGGAGTAAAGAGGAGTAACCAACCGCCTCCCGCATGCTTCGGGAGACAATCAGGAAACAACATAAAAGACAATTAGTAATTATATCGTTTAACTCATTAAAAACAAGTAACAACATGGCAAAGAAAATCGTTGCTGGTAACTGGAAGATGAACAAGAATCTCCAGGAGGGCGTTGCTCTTGCAAAGGAGCTCGTTGAGGTAGTCAAGAATCCTAAGTGCGATGTAATCATCGGTACTCCATTCATCCACCTCGCAAGCGTCGCAGAGGTTATCAAGGGTTCAAGCATCAAGCTTTCTGCTGAGAACTGTGCTGACAAGGCATCAGGTGCCTACACAGGTGAGGTTTCAGCCGAGATGGTTAAGTCAACAGGTGCAGAGTACGTTATCCTCGGTCACTCTGAGCGTCGTGAGTACTACCACGAGACTCCTGAGATCCTCAAGGAGAAGGTAGAGCTCGCACTCGCTAACGGTCTCAAGGTTATCTTCTGCATTGGTGAGTCACTTGCTGAGCGCGAGGCTAACAAGCAGAACGAAGTCGTTAAGGCTGAGCTCGCTGGCTCTGTGTTCCACCTCTCTGCTGAGCAGTGGAAGAACATCGTCATTGCCTACGAGCCAATCTGGGCTATCGGTACTGGCAAGACTGCTACTGCCGACCAGGCTGAGGAGATCCACGCTTACATCCGCTCATGCGTTGCCGAGGTTTACGGCAAGGAGGTTGCTGCTGACACTACTATTCTCTACGGTGGTTCATGCAAGGCTTCAAACGCTCCTGAGCTCTTCGCTAAGCCTGACATCGACGGTGGTCTCATCGGTGGTGCTTCACTCAAGGCTGCTGATTTCAAGGGTATCATCGACGCTTGGAACTAATAAGCTACAATACGGGCAGGGGATGGAGACATTCCCCTGCTCCTCTTTTGAGTTAAAAGGCTAAAGGCTAAGGGCAAGACCGCAGACGACTGACCCGAACCCGCCCGACGGCACTATATATTTAAAAGGTGTAAGGTAAAGGGCAAGACCGCAGACGGCTGACCCGAACCTGCCCGACGGCACTATATATTAAAAAGGTGTAAGGTAAGGGTCAAGACCGAAGACAACCGACCCGAACCTCCCCGACGGCACTATATATTTAAAAGGTGTAAGGTAAGGGGTAGGACAAGGGACGCCTGACTCAAAGGTACATAAAGAGACGATGTGGGGCTGTGGGCAAGGGTTGCCACGTGTGCCCCGTAACATTATAACATTTAACAGGAAAAGACTATATGCGTTTACTTATATCACTCTCCATATTCATCCTCAGCTCATCATTCTCTATTCTCGGTGCACAGTCATTCACACAGAAGCTGACGACCAAGACCAACGGCTCCGTGACGCTTCACCAAGACCAGAGACTGACCAACATCATCGATGGGGTAACGACAAGCCAGGGCTCAGAGGACGATCCTGTCACTACACCTACGGGCAAGAAGACGAAGGTGAAGGGATGGAGAATACAGATGTACACGGGCGACAGCAGCGACAAGTCTCTTGCCGAGGCAAGGAAGGCGGGCAGCGCCGTCACTCGTCTGTTCCCCGAGCTTCAGTCTTACGTTGACTTCTACAATGTGTCACGCCGCTGCCGTGTGGGCGACTTCCGCAGCAAGGAGAAGGCGGCTGAGTACCTCGAGAAGATTCGCGAGGCTGGTCTGGGCAAGGAGGCAATGATTGTCCGCTCCGAGATATTCATCTACGTGCAGTAACAGAGGTAGGGGACTAAGTGACCAGGTACAAGGGGACAAGGGCACGACCCACCAAGTCGTTCGGGCACGACCTGACAACTCGTTAGGGCACGACCCACCAAGTCGTTCGGGCACGACCTGACAACTCGCTCGGGCACGACCTGCCCACTCGTTAGGGCACGAGTGACCAACTCGTTCGGGCACGACCCACCAACTCGTTAGGGCACGACCCATCAACTCGTTAGGGCACGACCCATCAACTCGTTCGGGCACGAGTGACCAACTCGTTCGGGCACGACCTGACAAGTGACTAAGTGACCATGTACAAGGTGACTAAGTGACCATCTACAAGGTGACACGGGCACGGCCTGCCAACCAATAAAGTAATAACCAAAGCAAAACTCACCGAACCTTGATTCCACAAGCAACCATAGAGCGTATCCTCGATGCAGCGAACATCGTGGACGTTGTCTCCGAGTACGTCACACTGCGACGTGCGGGAGCTAACTATAAGGGGTTATGTCCGTTTCACGACGACAAGACCCCTTCGTTCTCCGTGTCCCCTTCCAGAGGAGTGTGCAAGTGCTTCTCGTGCGGAAAGGGCGGCAATGCCGTGCACTTCATCATGGAGCTGGAGCAGCTCACGTACTACGAGGCACTGAAGTTCCTCGCCAAGAAGTACGGCATCGAGTGGGAGGAGAAGGAGCTGACGCCTGAGCAGCGACAGAGCATCTCGGAGCGTGAGAGCCTCTTTGCGGTCAACGAGTGGGCTGCCGACTATTTCCACGACAAGCTCCTCAACGACATCGACGGACGCACGATAGGCCTCGCCTACTTCCGCTCCAGAGGGTTCAGGGACGACATCATAGACCGATTCAAGCTCGGATTCGCCCTCGACAAGTGGGACAACATCGCCACGGAGGGCAGGAAGAAGGGCTTCAAGGAGGACAACATCGTGAAGACGGGGCTCTGCTACCGCAAGGACGACGGCAAGCTGACCGACCGCTTCCGCGGACGCGTCATGTTCCCGTGGTTCAACATCAGCGGCAAGGTGGTGGCATTCGGCGGACGCGTGCTCGACTCGCGCACCAAGGGCGTGGCGCAGAAGTACGTCAACTCGCCCGAGACTGCCATCTACTCCAAGGGACGTGAGCTCTACGGTCTCTACCAGGCCAAGAAGATGATTTCCAAGGAGGACTGCGTATATATGGTGGAGGGCTACACCGACGTCATCTCCATGCACCAGTGCGGCATAGAGAACGTGGTTGCCAACTCGGGCACGGCGCTCTCACACCAGCAGATTAGCCTCCTCCACCGATACACCAATAACATAACGCTCCTCTACGACGGCGACGAGGCAGGTATCCATGCGGCACTGCGAGGAACGGACATGCTCCTCGCCGAGGGCATGAACGTCAAGATACTCCTGCTGCCCGACGGCGACGACCCCGACAGCTTCGCCCGCAAGCACAATGCCACCGAGTTCAGGGAGTACGTACAGAGCCATCAGACTGACTTCATCATATTCAAGGCCAACTTGTTGGCCGACGACGCTGGGCGCGACCCGCTCAAGCGTGCCAACCTCACCAAGGACATCATCAAGAGCATATCGGTCATACCGGAAGAGATTTCACGCTCGGTCTATATCCACGAGTGTGCAGAGCTCCTCGGCATCGACGAGGCTGTGCTCCTCCGTGAGACCCAGCGCGACCGACTGAAGCACATCGAGGAGGTGCGCCGCGAGGCAGAGCGTGAGGTGGAGCGTGCCAGGTACCTTGCCCAGAAGGAGGCAGATGCCAAGGCACAAGCCGAAGGCGAAGCACCACAGACCGGGGCACAGCAAGGGGCAACGGCAGCAACGGACGGGGCAACGACTGCGGGAGCAAATGCCTCTGCGACTGCGGAACCATCGGCACCGGCAGCGGCTGAGGGCGACCCTCATGCACCGTCGGCAGAAGAACTGGAATACCTTGAGAGTCTGCATGCCGAGACTCCCCCACCCTTCGGTGACGGGCAGCAGACGGCAGGCAGCCACGGCATAGCCGGAGCGGTGTACGACCTCCGCCGTGAGACGGCAGAGGACAGGCATTTCTTCGGACTCGAACGCATGATAATGCGACTCATCGTGCGCTATGGCGAACGCACCATCGACGGGGAGGACAAGGATGGCAACCCCGTGAGTGTCAGGCTCCACGAGTTCGTGAGGGACGAGCTGGCGATAGACGGACTGGCGTTCCGCACGCCCCTGTATGCACGCATGCTGCAGATGCTGGACGAGCAGCCTATGGAAGAGGGCATGACACCGTCAAAGTTCTTCACGTGCACACCCGACATCGACGTGAGCCGTGAGGCAGCCGACCTGATGAGCGAGCGCTACAAGCTCTTCGTCAAGAAGGAACGCAAGCCCGAGGACATCGAGGCAGACGTCACCGAAGCCGGCGACACAGCCGAAAGCAGCGAGGATACGGCAGAGATGCTGGAGCAGCAGGCAGCCGACAAGGCACCCGAACAGGTGGTGCACCTCATGCTCGACTACAAGTATGCCGTGGTCAAGGCAGAGCTCAAGAAGGTGAAGGAACAGCTCAAGGACAAGGCACTGATGCAGAACATAGACCGCTGCATGGAGCTGATGGAAAGGCACAAGATACTAAACGAGACACAGCGTCTCCTTGCACAGCGGCTCGGAGACCGTGTGGTCACAGGATAGGAATGACACCAACGCTTAATCAGGACATCAAGTACCTGCAGGGAGTAGGACCCAACCGTGCCGCCCTGCTGGAGAAGGAGCTCGGCATCAGGACGCTGGGCGACCTGCTCGTGTACTATCCCTACAAGTACATCGACAAGACACACATACATCACATCAGCGAGATAGACGGCTCCATGCCCTACGTGCAGCTCATCGGACAGATACTCTCCATCGAGGACATGGGCGAGGGCAGGAACAGGCGACTCGTTGCCCACTTCTCCGACGGCACGGGCGTGATAGACCTCGTATGGTTTGCGGGACTCAAGTACGCATCCGCCTCCATAGCCGTGCGCAAGCCGATGCTGGTGTTCGGCAAGCCCACGCTCTTCAACGGCAGGTTCCAGATAGCCCATCCAGAGATAGAGGACGTGCCCGAGGCACTGAGGGAACAGGCACGCACCACGGGCGACCTCTTCGAGGGCACACGACGCGAGGTGAGCTATGAGGCACAGCCCGCCGCCTTCGCATTCAAGCCCCTCTATAATACCACGGAAAAGATGAAGAAAGGCTATATGAACAGTGCCGCCGTGGCACGCATCACAGCCACACTCTTCAGGCAGTTCACCACACCGTTCCCCGAGACACTGCCGCCATACATCACCGAACACTACAGGCTCCTCTCCTACGACGAGGCGATAAGGAACATCCATTATCCGCAGTCGCCCGACCTCCTGAGGCGTGCCCAGGCGCGACTCAAGTTCGAGGAGCTCTTCTACATACAGCTCAACATACTCCGCTACGTGAAGGACCGCCGCCTCAAGTACAAGGGACTCGTCTTCGGAACCATAGGCGAACGCTTCAACACCTTCTACCGCGACTACCTGCCCTTCCCGCTCACGGGAGCACAGAAGCGCGTGATAAAGGAGGTGCGTGCCGACCTGAAGAGCGGCCGACAGATGAACCGACTGCTGCAGGGCGACGTAGGCAGCGGCAAGACACTCGTTGCCCTAATGTGCTCGCTCATAGCACTCGACAACCAGTGCCAGGCATGCATCATGGCACCGACCGAGATACTCGCCGAGCAGCACCTCGAGACGCTCCGCTCCTTCCTCCGCGACATGCCCGTCCGTGTGGAACTCCTCACGGGCTCCGTCAAGGGCAAGAAGCGCGAAGCCCTGCTCCAGCGACTCGTGCAGGGCGACATCGACATCCTCGTGGGCACCCACGCAGTCATAGAGCCGGGAGTGGTCTTCCATCGCCTCGGACTCGTGGTCATCGACGAGCAGCACCGCTTCGGAGTGGAACAGAGAGCAAGGCTCTGGCAGAAGAATGACGTGCCGCCCCACGTACTCGTGATGACCGCCACGCCGATACCGCGCACCCTTGCCATGACGCTCTATGGCGACCTCGACGTGAGCATCATAGACGAGCTCCCACCGGGCAGGAAACCGATAAGGACCATACACAAGTTCGATGCGCACCGCGAGCAGATATACGCCATGATGCGCCACGAGCTGTCGATAGGCCGACAGGTCTATATCGTCTATCCGCTCATACAGGACAAGGACAAGTATGCCCCTACGGCAGTGGACGGCGACTACGCCTTTGAGAGCCGCGACGGCGCCAACGTGCTCTCCGCCTCGGCACGCAGGAAGCAGGAGAGTGCCGACATGAAGAACCTCGAGGACGGCTACGCCCAGATATGCGCTGCCTTCCCCGAGTACCGCGTGAGCAAGGTGCACGGCAAGATGAAGCCTGCCGAGAAGGATGCCGAGATGGAAGCCTTTGCGAGCGGCAGGACCCAGATACTCGTAGCCACGACGGTCATCGAGGTGGGCGTGAACGTGCCGAACGCCTCCGTCATGATAATAGAGAATGCCGAGCGCTTCGGACTCAGTCAGCTCCACCAGCTCCGCGGACGCGTAGGGCGCGGTGCCGACCAGTCGTACTGCATCCTCGTGACCAAGTACGAGATATCCAACACCACACGCAAGCGCCTCCAGATAATGGTTGACAGCACTGACGGCTTCGTCATAGCCGAGGAAGACCTCAAGCTGCGCGGCCCCGGCGACCTCGAGGGCACACAGCAGTCGGGCATGGCATTCGACCTGAAGATTGCCAACCTCGCACGCGACGGACAGGTACTCAACTACGCCCGTGCAGCAGCACAGGACGTCATAGACAACGACCCCGACGAGCGCAACACACAGAACGCCATCCTCTGGCGGCACCTCGACGAGATGAAGAAGGGCACCATCAACTGGGGAGCCATAAGCTGAGCCCCCCACCCCCCGAAGGGGGCGTCCTCCGGCCCACAGCCTCACGGTCAGCCACCGTGCCCAAAGCGTCCGCTTCGGTAGCCTAAGGTCTCTAACCAAGCTAGCCCCGATAGAGCCTATAGCCCTTCTAGAGCTTCTAGCCTCGCCCATCCTCCCACAGCAAGAGCCACCGCCCTTGATGCCGAGCATCAAGGACGGTGGCTCTCTGTCCACCATATCCGAAGGCCGCCCCCTTCGGGGGTCGGGGGGCTCTTCACTTCGGGGGTCGGGGGGCTCCCCCCTCCCTGTAGGGAGGGCTGGGGTGGGTCCGCCGTGTGGCTTTAGAATCCGCCACCTCCCTCATCATCATCAGTGCCGCCGCCGCTTGTGCCGCCTCCACCGGTGCTGCCACCTGTGCCGCCACCACTTGTGCCGCCACCGCTGCCGACAACGACACGTGGACGATCCACGAAGCCGACGCGTGTGAGGCTCGGCTTAGCCTCCTTCAGGATGTCGGAGAATGTAGAGAGAGCCTCAGCCTTTACGCGTACAGTGACACCAGCCTTAGATACGAGGTCGCCGGCGTTGTCCTCAGTGAGTGCCGTCACCTGAGGGTCGAGCTGACGTGCACGGGCAAGGTTGATGCTTCCATCCTTGATGCGCACGTTAGGATAAAGGCGAAGAGCAACATTCTTGCCACTCCTCAGCTGAACGGCAAAGCCCATGTCCATGAGGTGGGCAGCAGCGGCGCAGAAGTTCTCGAGCACCGCATTGGCAACCTGAACAGGTATCAGCGGATTAAGATGGTTAATCTCACGTGCGAGAGCATCCTCTTCGCATGTCTTAAGACTCTCGTTCACGGTAATGGTCTTCTCATCAATACCGAGAATCTCATTGCCATTGTTCATATAGATCTTATAGTCTATCATAGGACATAAAGATTTAATGTTAGTAAATAAGATAATAAAGAAAGCGGCCCCCTCCAGACCTCACCGCAGGGGAGGAGAAGGAGATACCCTTACGTACGGCTTCTCCATGTACCACGGAATGATGGAGTGGAGAAAACGGAATACGTAGGATGAATTGACTGGGAAGATGCGGCGGACCTCGCCCCTGTTCTCCATGCTGAAAGTTACTGTAAAACATATTCTATAAATTAAAATAGGTTCGTTTATCCTTTCGGGCGTTGCCGACTGAACGCCACCAAGGTACTGGCATTTACCGACATAGCCAAGAGAAACACACAAAAAAGAAACGGAAAAGGACACAAGCACCGCATCAATAAGCAATAAAGCACCAGAAAAAGAGCAAATTGCAAAGTGGAGATAGCAAATAGCAATACGGCCCCACCCCAACCCTCCCAAAGGGAGGGGGAAAGCAACACTGCCAAAGATGGGGAGCCCCCCGACCCCCGAAGGGGGCGGCCGTTCGGATAGAGTGGCCCCACCCCAGCCATCCCAAATGGGAGGGAGCGCCATTCGGATAGAGGGAAATAATAAACATAGGGACACAAAGAGAGCCACCGCCCTTGATGCAAGGCATCAATGACGGTGGCTCATTACATTAATTTACCCTAAATATTCGTCAACTAAACCCGAATGGCCGCCACCTTCGGGGGACGGGGGGCTACTGAGCCTTTATCGTTATTGTCGCTCCCTTCCTCCCATCTGCTGTTGCGGTGAGCGTTGCCTCGCCCTTTGTGCCATTATTCCTAAGCACGACGAGACACTTGCCGTAGAAGGCGTGGCGACGAGGCTCGACGAATGATTCGAGGGATGTCTGCGAGCCGTTGTCAACGCCGGCGATGACGGCAGGGCCTGTGACTGAGAACTCGATGAGGTTGTCTGCCCAAGGACAGAGGTTGCCGTCCTTGTCGAGAATCTCCACGGTGACGAAGGAGAGGTCCTTGCCGTCGGCGGCAATGACGGAGCGGTCGGGCGTGAGACGAATCTGTGACGGCTCCCCGGCGGTGCGGATGGTGGTGCGCTTGACCTCCTTGCCACGGAGACGGGAGACGGCAACGACCTCGCCCGGTTCGTAATGCACACGCCACACGGTGTGGAGACAGCTGTCCGTCTTATGACGCGTGCCCTGACTCTTGCCGTTGACATAGAGCTCCACCTCGTCGGCGTTGTTGTAGTAAGCCCAGAGGTCAATCATGCCGTCGGCAGGCAACTGCTCAGGCGACCATGTCCAGTGAGGGAACACGTGGAGCACGGTGTCGGTGGTCAGCTCCGCCTTGTAGAGGTAATAGACGTCCTTAGGGAAGCCAGCCAGATCGACTATGCCGAAGTAGCTGCTGCGTGCGGGCCAGCCGTAAGGCGTTGGCTCGCCGATGTAGTCGAAGCCTGTCCATACGAACTGACCGCATATCCACGGATAGCGGCGCATGAGGAGCAGGTTCTCCTCGTTGGTGTTGCCCCAAGGCACGTGGCAGTTCTCGTAGGATGAGCATGCGAAGCTCTCATCGGCGAAGGGGAGGTCCCAACGCTTAGGGAAGATGTACATGCTGTCCGAAGGCATGCGGTAGTAGCCACGGGTCATGAGGGCTGAGTTGCTCTCGGTGATGATGAACGGCTTGCCCGGGAAGCGGCGTGGCACGTCAGGTATGTTCTGGTTGTGGTAGTTGAAGCCGATGACATCGAGTGCGCCCGACTTGAAGAGGTGGTTATACTCGTTAGGCTCGTTGCAGCCAGACGTAATCGGGCGGTTGTCACGTGCCTTGACGAAATCCACGAGCTTACGGGTGAGCAAGGAGTTGACGCTCGTGGTGCCGTCGTCCTTGGCAAGCTGGTCGGCACTGTGGCCGAAGTTGAGCAGGAGGTTAGCCTGTTCGAGTGAGAGCGTGTCGGCACTTGCGTCCGTCCACTGCTCCAGCACCTCGTTGCCTATGCTCCAGATGACGACAGACGGGTGGTTGCGGTCACGGAGCACGAAGTCATGGAGGTCGCGCTCGTGCCACTCGTTGAAGTAGCGAGCGTAGTCGTGCTTGGTCTTAGCCTTGCGCCACATGTCGAACGCCTCGTCCATGACGAGGAATCCCATGCGGTCGCACAGGTCGAGCAGCTCTGGAGCAGGCGGATTGTGCGAGCAGCGGATGCCGTTGATGCCCATGCCCTTGAGTATCTCAAGCTGGCGCTCGATGGCACGGCGGTTGAGTGCCGCACCGAGGCATCCGAGGTCGTGGTGCATGCACACGCCCTGTATCTGAAGGGGCTGACCATTGAGGCGGAAGCCATCAGGCGTAAACTGGGCCTTGCGGAAGCCCACCGTGGTGTGGTAGCCACCATATCCCCCCGGAGTTTGAACATAGAAAGAGCCAGCGCCATAAGCAGCCATACCGATAACGCCGCCTAAGAAACCGGCTACTGTAGCGACACCGCTGCCGTTAGGCACGAGCATCGTCGTCACGTTATACACGTTAGGGTTCCTGGTGTTCCAAAGAGGTACGTTCTGGAGCACGTGTGTCTGCACGACCACTGCCGTGTCGTGCGGCTGGACGGTGACGAACTTGATGTCCGTGGAGGAATTGAATGAACTGTTCTCACGCCTGAGGTCATGCACCACACCGATGGTGGCACGGCGGTCAGACTCGTTGACGACGGTCGTGCGGTACGTAATCATGCACCGTCCAGCCTTCTGTCTGCCTCGCTTGTCAGGCTTCGAGATGTCGTTCAGGGAGTAAGTGACCTGCACGCCGTCATGTGCGATATGGACTGACTTGTAGCGTGAGAGCCACACGTTGCGGTAGATGCCGCATCCAGAGTACCATCGTGAGTTAGGCTGTTCTGTGTTGTCCACGCGCACCTCGATGGTATTGTCCTCGCCAAGCGGTGTGAGGTAAGGCGTGATGTCAAAGCCGAACGACGCGTAGCCGTAAGGACGTGTGCCCACGAGCTTGCCATTGACAAAGACCGTGGCATTCATATACACGCCGTCGAAGTCGAGGCGGAAGTGCATGCCCTTGTCATGCCAGAAATCGGTGCTGAACGTCTTGCGATACACGCCCAGTCCGCCGGGCAGTGCACCGCCGCCCGTTCCGCTCGGATTCTTCCAGTCGAACGGACCACGTATTGCCCAGTCGTGTGGCAAGGTCACACTCTCCTCCTCGCCTCCATTGAGCGAGAAGGTCCCCCCATCATTGAAGGAAATGCGTGACAGGCTCTGAGCCGACACGCCGAGACAGAGCAGCAGGAGCAGCCCCGTCATTATCTGCCTAAAATTGAATCTCATAATTCAGTAAGCATAATTAAGTCAAACATTGGTCTCCCACGGAGCCACGGAGGGCACAGAGTTC
>JAEEGJ010026082.1_pt1 | contig 11889 bp, 5 predicted proteins | sample 8958761 | NCBI WGS metagenome assembly JAEEGJ01 (sample SAMN16246546, study PRJNA631951) | gut metagenome | biome: gut microbiome; feature: rumen; material: RS-attached | host: Bos | place: Iran: Karaj | collected 2018-10 | reverse complement strand
TTTTTCTTCAATATATTTCCTATTTTGAAAAACATAAACAAAATAAAAATGTAATTCTTCAGGATTTTCAATATTATTAATATTTACATTATCATTTTCATTGTTATTATTTATTTTTTTTTTATTTAATGTACTTTGAGAAGTTGAAAACTTAGTTTGTAATTGAATACTTTTTTCACGAAAATTATTTTTTTTAACAGAATTACTTTTTTTTTCTTTACTTGTGTGAATATTATTTTTATTTTTTAATCTTTTAAAAAAATCACTATAATAAATATTAGTATGATAAGTTGATGATAAAAAATCTTCAGAAGAAATATTATTTCTATGAGAAAATATATTTCTTCTTTTATTATTTTTTGTAATTTCTTTTTTTAACATTGATTTGAATTTATTCTTTTGTTCATAACTATCAAGAATTTTTTTGTGAAATAAATTATTAGAAAATGTAGTAGAATTGATAAGTTCATTTAAATTTCTTTTTTTAATGTTTTTATTAGGAAAAGAAGTTTCTTTGGGATTAATTTTACTAAAAGAATCATGTCCACAAGAATTTCTTTTTGAATTTAAATTCGAATTAAATTTTGTATAAGAAGTAATTAAAGGAGAAGAACCTAAAGAAACTAAATTTTTATTTATCTGCTTTTTAACACTATTTGATTTTTTATCACTAGAATTTCCAGATTTAAATTTTTTTTTATTTGAAGAAAAACTACAACATAAATTTTTTAATAATTTATTTTGCTTATTTAAGTAATCTGATATATTCATTGAATTTGTTTGAATATTTGTTGAAGTCACTAATATTATATTTGGAACATTTAACTTTTTTCTTGATAATGGAGATGTAGAAATCATATTTTTCAAATGAAGATTTTTTTTGTTTAAAGAAGACATAAATCAAAAAATAATTTTTTTTTTCTTTTTTTTTCTAGATTATTTTGATGATTTATTTTTTATTTTTTTTTTCATAAAATGTATTTAAAAAAATAGAAAATAAATGAATGATTTATTCGTATTATTTTATTTTTTAATTTTTTTGCTTTAGAGTTTTTTTTCTTTTGAAAGTTGTGATTTTGATGATTAATTTTTTTTAATCTTTTTCTTTTTTGTGAAATAAATTTCATTATAGGTTGATTAACATATTTACCAATATTTTTCTAAAGATAAAATATTTTTAGTTAATTCTTCTAAAGACTATTTTTTTATTGGATTAATTTATAAAATTTCATTTAATTCTAAATGTTTTTATTCTAAATTCAAATATTTAATTAATTCTGGAATATTATTTTCACTCATTTTTATAATATTTTCATTTATTTTTCCTTTAATAATTCTATTATTAATTTCTGGTTAATCTTCAAACTTATCTATATTTAAACCTTTTTCATTTTATCTTTATCTAAATGAAAATTAATTATAATTTACCCAATTCTTGTTAAATAAGACTTTTTTCAGATTCATTATTTCCCTTCTATATACAGTTAAAAGTATATTACTCTTTCTATTCTATATTTTGAAAATTTAAAATATTTTGTTCCATTTTTATTACAATAATTTTTCATTTAAAGTTAAATTCCAAAAATAAAAAATATATATTATCTAAATCAAAATGGAGATAAATAATTATTAATATTGTTTATTATATATCATTAAATTTAATTAAATTTCTATAAATAGATAAAATAAATATTTAAAGTAATTTTAATATTCTTATTCGATTTAAATGAAAAAAAATTTTTTTTAATCAGACAATTATTATTTTTAAATTTTTCTTTTTGTAGAAATGTTATGTGAAACTTTCAAGGAACTTCAATTTGAGAAGAATTAGTATTTTAAACCCTTCATTTTCTTCTATGAATATTTAATCACTAATTCCAGAGATGAATATTCAATACTATAGATTAATTTATATCTTTTTATTTTTTGATATATAGTAATTCAAAATAAATTCTTTTTAAGAAAGAGTCTGAAATTAAAAAAGAATTAATTGAAAATATTTTTTTCACTTATGAATTATTTTTTTGAGAAAAAAAATATTTATAAATCTAAAATATTTATTTCTGAATTTTAAAAATAAAAAAAAATGTTTATTTATTTAATGATTTTCATATTTGTTATATAAGCTTTTTTTCTAAAGCGAGATTTTGTTTTTTGTTTACTTCTTTCAGTTGAAAAAGTTTGTAATGGTCGCATTGTTATTAACTCATTATTTACAGTATTAATATCATTATTTTCTTCATTTATGTTATTTTCAACGACATTATTCTCATCAATTTTTTGAATTTCAATCACAGTAATTTTAGGAAAAACAAAATCAAAAATATAAAAGAAGAGAACAAATATTGAGATTATAATTGAATATTCATTTAAGTTATATAAAATTTTTATTTCTTTATAAGATAAATTTATGTATATTCCAATAATAATTGAATAAATATAAATAAGAAGAATATCAAAAGTATAAATAGCATAAATGAAATAAATGTTTTTTTTTGATAATGAACTTAGCACTTTACTTTCCTTATTTTCATAATTAAGAGGAATTAATTTATAATCAAAAAAAATGCATATTATTGTATAAATAATATCAATTTTAATTCCAAAGATAAAATTATAAATAAATAAAAAACAAGAATTTAAAATATATTGAATAGTGAGCATAATTGAAAAACTATAAAAAATGAATCTTTCTCCAGATATAAAAGAATATGGGTAAATTAAATATAAATTTATTTTAAATAAAACACTTAATTCAAATAAAATATATCCACAATAATTAAATTTATATCCTTTTTTCCAAAATAAAAATTGATTTATAACAATAATTATAAGAATTGAAATTGGAATACAATAATAATCAAAAGGAAAATAGTAATTATAATCTATTCTAAAATAATCTAAATTATCCCTAACAAAACTAATATGATAATCATTTTTAATATTTTTATCATCTTCTTCATAATCTTTATTTTCATTATTTTCTTCTTTTTCTTCTTCTTCTTCTTTTTCTTCTTCTTCTTTTTCTTCTTCTTCTTTTTCTTCTTCTTTTTCTTCTTCTTTTTCTTCATATTCATTTTTTTCATTTTTATATTTTTTCACTAAAATATCTAGATTATCATCTATATTTATACACATTTTATTATATTCAATAAAATTATCAGGGCAATAAGAAAAACAAGTATTATTAATTAACAAAGGAAAATCACTTGGACATTTAGTACAAACATTAATATCATTTTTATCACAATTATCACAATTTGACATTGGATTACATTCAAAACATGAATTATCTGTATCATTTATACCATAACCTTTAGGACATTTTTTTAAACAAACTCCTAAATCTTTCACAATATATGGAAAATATTCACTACAAGTTAAACAAAATGTTTTATCTTTACAAGTATTACATGTATAATAACAATAAAAATTAATAGTAAACATAAAACTACCTTTTTCCTTTAATTTTCTATTTGAATCAATAATATCTAACCTAAAATTATAATCTTGAGTATAAGGTTCAATTGTATGTATAAAATAAACATCATAAAAAAGAAATGAATTAATAATACTTGAGTTAATAACTCTATCTCTTAAATCAGTATACAAAAAAGGATGATAAACTGTATGATTGATTCTATAATTATAACATCCAATATTTCTTCCAATACCTGTAATATTTTTTGTTTGACAAAAGTCCCCAACTTTAAAATAATATGGGTCATAATATAATTGAATAATATCATCAGCTTCTATTAATTTTGTAGGAGAATATTTATATTGTAGAGTTGTGTCATTATACATTGTTACATTTAAATTTGAAAATATTATTTCTGTGTCTATTTTAAGTAATAAATTTAATTTTGATTCTAAAACTAAATATTCTCCTGTACTATCATAAATTTCTATTTTAAAGAAAAATAATCCTCTTGAATGAGGATTTCTTCCATTTATTAAAGTTAAATTTATTTCTTTATTATATTGATCTGAACATTTTACTTTAAAATATAAATAAAAACTCTGAAATCTCGTATAATTATGAAAACTATTTAAAATTTCAAAGTTTTCATTTAAAGATTGTGTTATAGGTTGTGGATAATCTGATTCATTGTAAAAAAATTTATAATCTGATTTGATTACTAAAAGATCTCCTTTTAATAAATAATTTTCATTTACAAAAATAAATTGAAAAACATTGTTATCATATGAATTATTTGATTTATGTATTAATTGTAGATTATTTATAATTCTTGAATAATCTGCTTTTACTGAGGTTGTTCTATATTCTGTTATATTTCCTGTGTTATCTAAATAATAAAATTCAAAAGTATTTTTATTTATTGTTCTTGGTGACATTAAATTATGAATTAAAACATCAAATGTCATTTCTTTTGAAATTTTAATATCTTTTGTAAAACAAGATGAATAATTTCTTATTAAAAGTGAATGTTTTAAATCTAAATCATACTCAAAATTTAAACATTCAATATCGTTTATATACAATTTTATTATTACATCTTCTTTTCTTTTTACTGGAAGAATTTCTGAAAAAGTATAATATAATATCGCAGTAAAATCTAAATTAAAAAAGTTTACATTTGATTTTAATTTATATATAGTTGGAGTATAACATTTTTCAGTTGTAATATTAACATTAAACAAACTTGATAATGTTAATATAAATTCTTTTTCAATTTTCTCTGTTTGAATATAAGAGTCATTTGTATTATTTAAAATTTGAAATAAAAAAGAAATTTTTGTGTGTCCTAAATATTTATCTTTAAGAATGAATTTAATATAAATTTCAATCTCTTCATTTACATTAATATCTCTATCAAATACATTTCTTATTTCAATAATATTATGTCTTTTCTCCCTCTGCAATAATGTAAAAGTACATAGATAATTTTTATTATTTTTTGCACTGCAAATTCCATTTAAATTTGAATCTAATAAAATATTTTGAGATATTTGAATTGAAATTAAACTATTTTGTTTTAATATTAAATCTGGTGATCTTAATGTTATTTTTGCTTCAGAGTTATCAAAAGAATTTAAGAATTCAATGTTACAATCTAAATATGGTTCTGATTCTGATTTCTTTGATAAATTACTTACTTTATTTTTAAATATTTGATTTTGATTTGATAATATTCCAATTTTATGATTGTTTGATAATAATTTGATATTTAAATCATTAATTTTATCTTTATCTGGAAGAAATATATTTTCAATTTTAAATTTTAATAATTTTGAATTAATCTTATTCATTTCAAAAATTAATTTTGATTTTTCAAAAAAAATTTCTTCTATATATTCATTTTCATACTTAATTTTTGTGTTTGAATTAAAATATTCAATTAAATTATTATCATTATCATTTTTATATACATTTGTAGGGAATTTAATTTTAATTTTTAAATTATTTAAATTTTCATAATTTACATTTTCCAAATTTAAAATAATTAAATAATTGACAAAATCAAAATCATCTTTTTCTAAAGAAATCAAAAAATCATTTTTTTCAAATCTTTTTATAATCGAGAAAGGAAAGCTTAAAATAAAATTCTTTTGATCTTTTTTATTATTTAAATAAAGATTTAAATTATATAAAGAAGCAATTTTTATTAAAGGAAATTTGAAGATTATAATTTCCAAATATAAGATTTTACCTTTATTTTTATTAAAGAAGTTTCTACATTCAGTCATTGTTAAATGAAATTCATTATTATCATTAAGAATAAAAATTGGATTTGATAAACAAGACAATATATTTTTATTTTTTGAATTTTCAAAACTATAAAAAATTGAACTGAGAAAATTAAATGAATCAACTTTTTTATTATCATTTAATCTTAGATCGGAAATAAAATCATATTTTGAATTATCGGAATTCAAATTATGATTTAAATAAAAAAATAACCCATTTTCTAAAAAGGAAGAAGTAGTACAAAATTCAATTGAAACTTTAGAATATTCTTCATCATTTTTTATAAAATTATTTATAAAATTTATTGAATGATTACATAAATTTGATACATTAACTTCTTGAAAATCTTGATTAGTAATGTCTTTTATTCTATTTGATAAAATAAATTTAACTGAAATTAAAAATGTAAAAATTTTCCTTAAATCAAATTGTAACATTATTAATCGCGGCTTTTTTTAAATTAAACAATTAAATTTTTAATACTTTATATATGAATAATTATCAATTAATTATTTTTTCATTCGAAAATATAAATATTTTAAATAATTAATTTTAAACAATTTAATTATCTTGAAATTCTTTTCTTCAAATTATTCATAATAAAAATGATATTTAATAATGATATAAAAACTAAAATTTTAGGAGGCGGAATAATTTCAATAACATCATCCTTGAATTTATTATTAATTGGAAGACCAACAAGTGTGTCTAGTTCTTTTTTTAAAACAATAAGATTTAAAGAACCTTTAAATCATATATCTTTTTTTTTTGGAATGATATTAATATCATCAATATTTTACCTATTTTATGATAAATGGATGTACTTTTATGAATTAAGAATTTTATATCCTTTAGATTTATCTGTAATAGGTTTTGGCATATGTGGTTTTTTAGTTGGATTTGGTTCAAAAATAACAAAAGGTTGTTTATCAATGCATAGTTTAAATGGAATTGGTTCTTTAAATTTAAGATCTTTAATTATTGTTATAGTTATGTTAATTTCTTCTTTTATTTTTTCTCATTTAAAAAAAAAGTATAGTTTACTTGAATATTACAGTGATATTGATTCTAAAATTGATCAATGGTTTAATGATGATGTTAATTATGCTTTTTTTTATTGTAGTTTTATTTTAGAAATTATTATTGGAATATATTTTATTGTTTCTAAAAATATTAAAGAGTTTATCTCTCCTTTTCTTTATTTTTTATCTGGAATTTGTTTTGGTTACGGGGAACTTTTACTGAATTTAGCTAAAAGACATAATGTTTTTGATTCTTTCTTAATATTTAATAAAAATTGGAATTATGATATTTTGATTGGAATATTATCTGCAATTCTAATTAATCTTTTCCTTTATCAATTAATATTACAATTCCTAAGTAAGCCACTTATTATAAATAATAGTTATAAACTTGTGAAAAAAAAAACAATTGATACTCAATTATTTGTAGGAGCTATTATTTATGGTGCAGGAATTGGAATTAGTGGAATTTTCCCTGGTAGTTGTATTTTAATTTGTTATGCTTATATGCCTAGAACTTTAATATATATTGCTATGATTGGTGTTGGACAATATTTTGCTTTCTTTATAGACAAATGCTTCTTTAATTCAAGTGATGATTATACTCTTAATGATAATTTATTAGATGATTTAGATGATTAGTTTAATTTATTAATTAAATATTAAGAATTATATTTTTGATTTTTCAAGTTTTTTATAATTTTTTATATATGAATTTTTTAATTATATTATTGAAATGGATAAATTAGAAGAAGAAAGAAAAATAAATCAATTTAAACAATTTCTAATATCTTTTCAAAGTAATAATAACACAAAAACTTTAAATGATAATATTGATAAAAATAAAGAAGATGAAGAAACTAGAGAAGCTAAAGCATTTCTTCAACAAAGAATTCCAGAAGTAAAAAGAGAAATAAAGAATGAAATAGATTTCCATACAAAAAATATGTTAAATAATATTGATAAAGAATTATCTCAAATAAAAAATAAAAAATAAAAGAAATTTAAAAAAATGAATTAATTATTATTTTTAAATATAAATATTTTAATGTTTTTTAAATTAAATATAAAAAATGGCGCATTCAAGTAAAGTGAATTTATTAGAATATTTAAGTAAATCAAATGATGAATTAGAACCATTTAATGATGGGATTGATTATATTCCCATTTGTCAATTCATTTATAAAACAATTAAATTTAAAGAATATTCAAATATTCAAAAATCAATAAATTATTTAAGGCGTCTTTTAAAATTTGAAAAAAAAATATTTGAAACTTTATTTGAAACTATTTCTCATTTAATGTATGATATTATAAAAAACGAAGACAATAATTCAAAAGAAGAAATTTTAATTTTTTTATGTGAAATAATTTTTCAAAGGAATTTATTTGGAGATTGTTTTTATGAATGGATAAGTGAATTTATTTTTATTTTAGTTAAAATTTCATTAAATAATTTGGATGAGAAAAATAAAATATTAGGAGATTTTATTTTAATTAAATTAACAGAAGATATAAAGATGATAAATCTTTTTATTAGAAATTTTAATTTATCAGAAAATGAATATTTTTGTTCAAAAATTTATGATTTATTTATTAAAACTCTTTTAAATAATGTTGAATTAATAAAATTAAAAAATAAAATTGATTGGAATTCTATCTATAGATTTCTTGGAAATGAATATAAACAAGGAAAAAAAGATTTAATATTAAAATGTGTTAATGAAATAAAAATAATTTGTAGAGATAATGGAATTGATTATAAAATTATTTTAGAAGAATTTACTGAATATGGAATGATTAATTCAACTTTATATAATGCAATTAGAGATAATAATATTAAATAAAAGTTTTTTAAATAATTATATGAACAATTCTTATTTAATAATTTTTTAATTAAAAGATTATTTAGTATTTATAAGAAAAACTATTATTTTTTTTTGAGTGTTGTAATTTTTGTATAATAATTTCATCTTCATTCTTATTTAATTTTTTTTTATTATTTTTAACAATAACTTCAATTCCCTTAAACCAATTTTTAAATTCACTATAATCAATAAAAATAATCTCAAATTTATCTTCTATATCAGTAATTGTAATTAAAAAAGGAAAATATTTATTTTGTGTTGCTTTAATTCTTTGATTTGTATCTAAATTAATATTATTAAATTCTTTTAAATGAATTAATTTATTTAAACTAAAATTTTCTTCTAAACAATAACAATTATTAATTTCACATTTTTGATAAAATTTTATAAATTTCATATAAATTTTAATAATATCTTTCATAATATTATCAACGAAAATATTTGAGATTTTATCTAATTGAATTTGTAAACTTTTATAATGTTGATTAATAATTAAATTATGAATATCATTATCCATTGTAATAAAAGATAAACATTTTTTAGTAAAATCAACGGATATAAATCCTTTATAATAACCTAAGCTTTCAGGAGAAATATCAAAATTTTTTAAAGGATTAAATTTAATAGAATTTTTACTAATAAATTTAAAATAACAAAAAGTTTGTTGTATCATTGATTTATTATAATTTGAAATAGGAATTTTAAATGAACGATTTGATGAATTTGGACTTATTTGAGTTTTAATTATATAAATTTGAGATTTATTTATTTCATTTTCTTCTAATTTATTAATTAAATGAGTTAATTTTTTTCTTGAAGATTTTAACCTCAAATTTTTCTCAGTTGACATTCTTTTATAATTATTATAATTTAAATATATATTTTCTCTTGTTGTTACTTTATTTTTTTTATTTAAATATTTCCCATAATCTGTTTTACTTTCTTTTGATAAAAAATTTTTTCTAAATTGATTTAATGAACTTTTATTTCTTGAAAATTGACCATATAAATGCATTTTATTTTCTAAATTAGAAATATTATCTTTTGATTGTTCAATTTTTTCATTTAATAATTGCTTTGAACTTGTTAGTTCTGAAATTTTTTCTTTTGCTTCTTTTTTTTTCTCTTTATATATTTTATTAATAAAATTAAAATCACTTTGAATTCTATTCTCTAAAGATATTAATTTAATAGTATATTTTAATAGAAGTTGAAGTTGAATATCAGGAATTATATTTTCTGTTTTATTTTTTATTTTTTGATAAATCTCTAATATAAATTCATTTATTTTTTCTTCATCCGTTAATTTTTTATTATTTTTAATCTTTAAAATATTATCTTCAATTTCTTTTGAAATTTCTTTTATATTATTTTCATTATATAAGATATTTAAATTCTCAAAAATAAATTTAATTTCTTCAACAAATTTTTCTTTTGTAAAATTTTCAATATCATTCATATCTAATTTTATTTTATTATAATTAGTTCTTTGACTATTTTGTTCCCAATTATCAGTTATTAAAGATCTAAAAATTTCTTCAAAAGATTCTTTATTTGATAATAAATTTTCTAATTCATTTCTTTTAATTTCTTTTTGAATTTTTAATTTTTTTATTTCATCTTGTAAAGTTGAAATATCATTTATTTTTCTATTTAAATTTTTCTTTAAGACAGTCATTTTATCTTTTGTTTCTCCTAATCTCATTTTAATAAAAAAACCTTCATTTTTTTGAAGTAAATCAAGATTAGAAGTTGAAATATTTGAATTTGATTTATGATAATTTAAATCTTCTTTAAAATTTGAATTATTATTATTTTGAATTATTTTATATGAATTTGATAAATCTAAACTGTCAATATTATTTTGTGAATTTTTTTGAATTTTTATACAAATTGGAAATGAATTTTTTGTTTGAGAGAATGATTTATATTTTGATGTTAATATTTTATCCTCATTATTATTATATGATAAATCATTTGAATTTTTTTCCATTATTTTTTTTATTAAAAAATTAATTTAAAAAGTTTTTTGGGTTTAAATTTTGTTAATATTTGATTTTAATATTTAAAAAATGAATTATAATAGTAACCTTTACTTTTTATTTATATTTTTTTTATTTAAAATTCTATTATTATTTTTATCATTATTTTCCTTACTAATAATACTTTCAGAAAAACTGTTATCAATATAACTATTATATATATCAAAATCATTATTTAATTTATTTAATAAATTATTTAATTCTCTTTCATTTTTATCATTTTTAACAAAAGATTGTTTTTTTCCTGATTGAATTTTATTTATTGCTTTATTAGATATAATTTTACCAATAAAAGGTTGAATATCATTTTTATTTTCATTAATTTGATTAATTTGATTAATTAATTTTTCTAATGATTGAATTTGAAAATCTTTAAGTTTGATTTCATTTTTTAAATTTATTATTTTTTTATCATCATATTTATCATAATCAACAGAAGAAAAATTATTCAAATCCAAATTATTAAATTGAGATTGAAGATCTCTATTTTTTTGTAACAATTGATTCTTTTCACTTTGACTTTTTGCTAAACATTTATTACTTTCTATTAATAATTGTGAAATTTCAAGAATTTTATTATCTATACTTTTATTTGTTTTCTTATCATTTTCATTGAAATTTGAAATGCTAATTGGATTTTTATTATTTATTAATTCATTTAAACTTTTATTAGGTTCATTTGAGTTTTTGAAATTTGAATTTTCTTTCTCTATAAAATTTATATTGTTATTATTTATATAAGAGAATAAAATTTCTAATGAATCATTTATATTTTTTAATTTTAATTCGGGATCATTAATATAGGAAAAACTAGGTAAGGAAGAAAAAGGAAAATCTAAATTTTCATTTTTGAAATGATGACTGTTAATAAAATTAAAAAAAATATTAACATTTTGATCTAATAAATTATTAATATTATATTTAAATTGATTTAATTGATTTAATAGGAATTTATTTTCGTTTTCCAATTCTTCTGTTTTATTTATTATATTTGTTATAGTATTATTTAATCTTTGAATTTCATTAGAATTTTCTTTTATTATTTCATCCATACTTATAATATCATTTCTTTCACTTATTCTTTCTGTCTTTTCATCATTTAATTCTTTTTCTAATTTTATATTTTTTTCCCTTTCTGACTTTATTAATTCTTCACAATTTTTTAATTCTTCATTATCATTAAATCTTATTTCAAATATTCTTCTTAGTATACTTTTAAAATTTTTAATTATTTTTTCATATTT
>JAEEGJ010026079.1_pt1 | contig 11889 bp, 4 predicted proteins | sample 8958761 | NCBI WGS metagenome assembly JAEEGJ01 (sample SAMN16246546, study PRJNA631951) | gut metagenome | biome: gut microbiome; feature: rumen; material: RS-attached | host: Bos | place: Iran: Karaj | collected 2018-10 | reverse complement strand
AAATTGTTTAGAATATTTAGCCATTGAGAAAGAATCATTAGTTTTAAATAAATCGTCATTACCGGCTTTAGTGGTCACATCAATGCCCACTTCTTCATTGTTTCTGATGAGGTGGAGTAAATCATATTCATCATTACGGTTATATGTGGAATATTTAAAGCTATTTGTTCTTGTGTCCACTAAGTTTGGAGAATCTTCGTCAGCAGCACTAGCGTGGGCCATAATTGAATTAGCGTGCCACACTCTAATACAAGCTTGATTAAAGCCTAATCTATTAGCGTCATATGCATTTAAACCAATAGGAGCATATAACTCTAATAAGAGATATTCATCAAATAAGGAATTATATTCATTCCAATCTTTAGTTAACAAAATGTTATTACCACTTCCTTGGAAGTCATCTATAGAGATGGTGATTTTATCACCAACGTTATAATCTTTCGCTGCATAGATATCTGGTTTACTCCAACCAAATAAATTAGTTTGGAATGGATCATGAGTTCCACTGTCATTATCTTGCATAGAGAAGGCACCACATGGATAGTGTTTCTCTTCATTCTTGGCGGCATATTCATATAAGTCGTCAGCACCAAATTGGTGACCAACTTCGTGAATAACAGTATTAGAGCCTCTTGCAAATTCTGGAGGCAAAATACTTGATAAATCATCAGTATTTAACTGCCAAGATGTACTTATTTCTCTACTAAAGCCATATATGCCACCGATTGGGCAGAAACAACCTGTATCATAAACTCTACTATCGTTATTATTCGTAAAGGCATAAGCCACACTTCTCATAGTTGCTGATTTAGCACCATAGTAGTTACCAGCGTAGTAACAAATAACACCATCAACTTTACCGTCTCCATCGTTGTCATAGTTATTAATGGAATCAGTTGGATTATTTGTAAAATACCAGTTAGTAGCGTCATTAACTAATTTATAAGTTAAGCTAGTATCACCAGTATCGGTATAGTTAACTAAACTTGTATTAGATGTATAGAAGTCACTAATAGTCGCATCAATATGAACCTTACCTTTTGATTCAGTTTCATAATATGACTTAAGTGACCAATAATTATCTTCAGTCTTTTCTTCTAATATCTTCGCTCTAATATCTTCTAAGATTTGTGTTTTATGTGATTCTTTAAAGAAGCTTTCAGAGTTAGTGAACCAAACAGGAATAACTAAGAATTTGATATTGCCTTCATTTGGTAAATAATGAAGTTCACCATAGATAGACTTCATACCATAATCTAAGAAATTAAACGCGGTATCATCACCAACATATTGTTCGCTTACGAAGAATTTAACGCTATATGTCACTGATTTAGTGACGTTATCTTCTGTATATGAGAGCACGACTGACTTAGTCGTAGCGTCATTATCTCTAATGACATATGTTAATCCATCAGTTAATGTTAATTCTTTATCTTCACCATGGTCATATTGGGCTAAGACTTTACCTAAGATATAGAGTTTATTGTTATGGATAAGTAAATCACTACCTTCATTAGGGGCATAGATCTTATTTAATGTTCTATTTTGAATATTAACTTTAAAGTTAATTTCTTTATCATTATTTTTAGCCTTAACCATGGCCTCACCTTTACTTAAGGCAGTGACTTTATTATCAGTGATACTGACTTTGTCAGATTCACTAGTTAAAGCATTATTAACTTTTTGATTGTTATATTTAACTTCAAAACTATATGTATCATCAACATACATATTTACGACAGAGTTATCACTAATAGAAGCGCCTGTATCAACACAAGTAACCGTTAACGTATTAACGGGTGCTTCTTTAGCCTTGATATTTACCCTGATAGTGATGGTATTTAATACCTCATTAGTGGTTTCACTGACGAATTCCACTTTAACATCACCAGTCTTATCTTCGGTAATATCGCTAGAAGTAGAGATAATACCTACTTCGCTAACAGTTAAATAAGAAGAGGTTGTGCTATAGACTTTTTTAAATTCCGCATTAGACCTTGTATTAAAAGCAATGTAATATCTGTTACCCGCATTTAAGCTAATTGTGTATGTCTTACTAGAAGCATCATATGTCGCATTATCATCATTTAATGTAGCTTCAACATATTCTTCTTTAGTGGAACTACTAGAACCACTAGTATCTTTGCTTGAATCTGATTTGCTACTAGTACTTGTACTTGCACTAATAGAAGTGGATGAACCACTATCACCACTTGGTAGGAAATCTAAAAAAGTACAGGCACTTAAAGTAATTGTGCTAAGAATTAATAATGGCAAAAATTTTTTAATTTTTTTCATGACTAATACCTCTATAAATAATATAAAAAACGCGAACAAAGACTATTCGTCTTTATATTCACGTTTTGCAAACAAAGTTAAATCTAATAACTTACCACCGAACTTCTCGTTTAATAAGTAAAGAGGAACCGCGATAACAGCGTAAGCACCAACAAAGATGATTTGTTCTAAAGTCATTGTCTTAAATAAGGATAATGTTAAGTTAGGAACAATATGACTAAAGACATATGGGAAGATCTTTAAGAAGCCGCCTGCTTCTTTTAACATTTCAGTGCCGCTGATGATGAAGAATTCAGGTGCTAACCATAAGATAAAGACCACTAAGACTAAGATAATGACATATAAGAACTTTCTAAATGTCGTAAATGGACGACAGTTCTTAAAGAAGATAATAAAGCCAGAAATAGTGACACATAGGGCCATTGTAGGAATCCAACCAAACTGCACTATTTCACCACTTTCAAACACAGTAGTTAATGATTGTGGATCAAAGGCTTGTGTTCTAGCAATTTGACTAAAGAAGACATATAGAAGAGCTATGCCCACTGGTATAAACATATAGAAGCCAGATAATATGGCCCTCTTAGTAACATTCTTATAGAAGTTACCAGTCACTCTAGTTCTATCAGGTTCTAAGGCCACGAATAATGACGCTAGACCAGTAATGAATAAGTTAACCAAAGACATGACTGTTGGTTGGATTAAATGTGGTAAGGCAATAAGCATTGGGAAGATGGTCACAAAAAACCATAAGTAATCCTTCATCACGAATAAGGATGAAGATCTTTGAATATTATTAACAACACGTCTACCTTGGAAGACAGCTTCCTTCATATTGGAGAAGTTAGAATCTAATAAGACGAGATTTGCGACGTTTTTAGTAGCGGCTGCACCATTTGCTAAAGCAATAGAGCAATCGGCTTGCTTAAAGGCTAATAAGTCATTTAAACCATCACCTGTGACACCAACGATACGGTTGTTCTTTTTTAAGATGGCGATGATTTCCGCTTTTTGGTCAGGAGTGACTCTACCGAATATAGCGTTATTTAAAACAAGTTCTTCTAAATTATCTTGTTCAGTCACTTTAGACATATCAACAATCTTATCCCAATTAGCGATACCTGATTGTTTAGCGATATAACTAACAGTGCCGATGTTATCACCAGAGATAACTTTAATATCAACATCGTTTTCTCTAAACCATAACATTGTATCTTTAACTTCTGGTCTAATCGTGTCACTTAAGATATGCATCGCTACTAAAGTAACATCACTTGGAACTGGTTTATCTTTAATGACTACACCATTTACTTTAGCGAGTACGATAACACGTAAACCACTTTTAGCGTATTCATTCACTTTATTTAAGATTTCTTGGTCTTTAGTGATGAATTCAGGAGCGCCCATCACAAACCAACCTAAACCTTCAAATTCCACCGCGGAATATTTTCTCGCAGAGGAGAAATGGATTCTATCGTTAACTTTAAGTTGATCTAAGTTCTTAAATTTCTTTCTAAAGGCATTAGAGCTATTACGTTGACCATAGTCATCAATACGTTCCACGAGTTTACCAAACTTATTTAATAAAGCGGTTGATGTTTGGTTAGCCTCATTAAAAGCATCTAAGTAACTGGACATTAATCTATCTAATGATTCTTCGTTATAACTCTTGTCTAAGATAATAGTTTCTTCAAGGGTCATTGAACCATCGGTCAATGTCCCTGTCTTATCTAAACAAAGAGTGTTAACTCTAGATAATGATTCAACAGAATATAAGTCTTGAGCTAAAGTCTTATTTTGTGCGAGCTTAACTACACCTGTGGCCATCGCAACACTGGCGAGTAACGCCATACCGCATGGAATCATATAAGCGATAGTCACACCACTATAAAAGGTTGCAGTGGAGAATATACTTTCTTCTCCCCAGAAGGAAGGGAATACAGGTAATGGATTAAGTGGATCTGGACGAGTGATATGATAGACAAATTCATAAACTGCGACAAATACCGCTAATGGGATAGCGATAAGTGTCATATTTCTAATAATCTTAGAGATAGCAATCATTAATCTAGATTTAGGTTGTTTAGATACTTTAGCCTTATTCTCAATCGAGGAGATATATGTATCATTGCCAACTTTATCCACACGGACCGCTAAAGAGCCAGCCACAACAAAGGAGCCAGCAAATACTGTATCACCTTTAGTTTTCTTAACTGGGACTGATTCACCAGTTAATAATGACTCATTAACTTCTAAGATTTGTTCATCTAAGACAATACAGTCAGCGGGTATTTGATCCCCTGCTGTTAAGATAACAACATCATCTAAAACTATTTCAGTAGGTAAGAGTTCTACTTCTTTACCATCACGTCTAGCTTTAATCTTGCTATCGTTTAATAACTTAAGTTTTTCAATTGTATGTTTACTCTTACATTCCTGAATAGTGCCAATTAATAAGTTACAAACAATGATGCCTAAGAACATTAAGTTGGTCACTACTTTAGGACCCACTAGTAAAAGAAGTAAGCCCGCGATTGCGAACATCAAAATATTAAAGAAGGTAAAGATATTACCTAAAACAATTTTGGTATATGACTTATTTGTGGGGCTTTTAGCAATATTTACTTTACCCACACTTTGCATATAGGCCACTGAAGCACTATCTAAGCCACTTTCAGCGGTAGGATTAAATCTTTTAATATCTTCGCTTTTACGATTTGTATTCTTTTTCATAAGACAACAATAAATATAGCACCCAAATTCTTTATAAAAAAGAAAAAGCAGTTATACATGATGATAATATTCAACCATTTCGCATAATAAAAACCCCTAGTCACAGGTAATTTTGTGATTTGGGGTTTATGTTATTTGTTATTTAGTTTCTTGGCTTAGCTTAAATATTTCGATATAGAGATATTGATGATTTAAATCATATTCGAAGTAGACACAGTGTGTATTATCTTTGTTATATGCGTAATAACAATAGTTATCTTCATATTCAGGATAATGACTACCATAACCGAATGATTCACCAGTGAAGTCATCTTCCAAATCGTCATAACGGAATAATCTATATCTAGCGTCTTCTAGAGCGTAGAAATATTTTTCTTCCAAATCAATTGTGTGCTTATCTGAAGTGACAATGATTTGTAAGACTTTATTACCTTCATACATATTGATGGAGAAATCAAATTTAATATCATCCATCACTAAAGCGGGAACACCATTATTTTCCCCTAAAACATATTCCACTGGATAAGTTGGAAACTTACTTGGATCGATATTAGGAATATAAGAGAAGCCATATATACCAAGACAACCCATTAATTTACCGTTATAGGCTTTTTGGGATGCTAAAGCTTGAAGTTCTACAGCATATCTCTCACTAAGGACTTTATCAGCGTACAAGACGTTTTGTTCCCAAACACTATAGTCTTCACCAATGAATCTAGTTGGTTTAACAACACACTCATATCTATCTTGTTCATAAGCCGCCCAAGCGTAATCAACAATCTTTTCTTCAGCGACTTCTTGAGTTTCATAATATAAGTAGAACCAAATAGCCTTATCACCATAATCATCAGTGGTGACTTTATATTCAAAGCCTTCTGCTTCTAAATATGGGAAGACTACCCCTAAGGTATCAAAGCACTTTTGTGCGGCTTCTTTGCCCCATTTAGATTGTTCCACTGCGGTATTAATAGAGCTAGATGAAGATGAACTACTAGAAGATATTTCACTACTAGAAGATTCACTATTACTACTGCTACTTATTTCGCTCGTAGAAACATCACTATCAGATGAGGAAGCATTATTACTAGAACTAGTATTAGAAGGAGTAACATTACAAGCTCCTAAAACAAGAAGAGGTAATAATGGTAATAAACGTAATGCTTTTTTCATATTGTTTATTTCACCTTATTTAATGTGATGTTAGTGAAGACATCACCATCACTATTCTTATATGTTAAGGAAATATAACTACCATCATCCGCTAAAGTGACATTAACGATAGCGTTATCTTCACTTTCAAATTCATAAATACCAGTCACTTCGTCATAGAAATTAAATGAAACATTAATGGTGTTTTTAAATTCTTGACCCATGACACTGATGGTAATAGTTAAGGAAGCACTCTTATTGTCTTTAACAAGGAATGTCACATCCGCGGTATTAACACCATATGTCACATTACTCGCGAAGAATGTTTTGCCAACGAAGATATTATTTTCATCATTGATTACATCTTGAGCGTAAGTAGTCACTAAGATTTCATTAGAAACCATGCTTGGATTAGTCACGGATACCGCTTTAATTGTGGTAACACCTTCACTAATGGCTGTGGCAAAGCCTGTTCTAGCGTCAATAGTTAAGACATCTGTATCTGTAGAAATCCATCTAACATTTGGATTAGAGGCATTGTCTGGTGTAACAACCGCACTTAACTTCATAGAAGTACCAATCTTTAATCTATTCTTAGGAGCACTGATGGTGATGTTAGTAACAGGTACTGCTTCAACATCATCAAAGTTATGACATTCACTATTAGCGGCAAATACAAAGTCTTTCATACCAATGCCTAAGTCATTACCACCAACAGACTTCGCGGTGATGATAATCTTCACCATCGAAGCTGGGGCAAATGTCTTAGTTAAGATCTTTGGTGTCATACCAGTGCTTAATGAGGCTTTTTCAAATTCGTTTCTCATTTCATCAGTGACATCAATAGATTCCCATGTATTAGCGTCGTTAGATGTGTAGATAGTAATGGATTCAAGTAAGTTTAAGTTAGTCTTAGAATTGCATCTAAATAAAGCATAGGCAAATGACATCTTACTTACTTGTTGATTAGAGAAATCAAATAAGACTTCATCTTCAAATCTTGTAGTGAAGTTAGTGGAACTATTAGGGGCACTATAGAGGACGACATCATCATCAGCGAAGTTATCACTATAGTTACCTGGTCTAGTTTGCATTCTCCAGGTGGTGATACTGAATGGTGCTTCACTATTAGCAACTGTGTTATTGGCTTTAATTGTATAAGCACCATCACTGCCTTCTTCACCAGTAAAGGTAAAGCGATAGACATCTTCTGCGGTTTGTTCCACAGTTTGAGCAGGATTAACTTTCACTCTTAATAAATCAGAAGAGATAGTTTGTTTTTCACCGTTAACATGGGTGACATAGATATATGTTTCACCTTCAGAAACCGCTCTTAGATATTGATGACCTGATTCATGAGAATAAAGAAGTTCAGCCACTGTATCGTCAGTGGTAAACCAGTTAACTTCTCTCTTATTCGCGTTAGCAGGTAAGTATGAGAATGATAAATCAACGACATCATCTGGATTCATGATGATTTGATATTCTTCATCACTATTCACTGTATCGTTAATATTGATTGATAAGTTGGTGATATAGATATCTGGTTCTTCTTCGTGGCCCAACATATCCGCATATGTCTTGATATTAGATTCATTAATTGCAGGAGGTAATGTTATTCCTTGAGGAGCGGTGCATGTACCAAAGTTAGATAATTCGATTTGGAATCCATATTCATCGTTATTAGGATCATCAAAACCTCTAATACGAGAGATATATCCAGCTTCATTAACTTTGATATCGATATAGTGAATATCATTTGTTAACCAAGCGAATTTAAGACCTTCATTAATCTTATCTAAGGATGTATCTTTAACCACATATGCCCCCATGACATTAGTGACATCATCTTTAGTTAATCTTTGTAAAAGATATGGCATATAGAAGTAGGCATAATCAATACCAACGCCTATTCCTTTAGAACCATTAGAGATCCAACCCTTAGTAGCGTAATAGGAAGCATCCCAATAGGCATAGCTCTTATTGTTATAGTAGGAATAAAAACTCCAGGCACTATCTTGTCCATATAGTTCCGCGGTTGTGCCATCAAGAACTGCCACAAAATCACTACCACCTAAATAATATTCATAGCCATATTCTTGTCCATATTCCATGGAGTTGAGATAGAAGGCTACTGACATATTCTTATAGTCTTTCTTTAAAGCTTCTTCAATTTGACCACCTAAGATAATTGGAGGCGGAACTTCTGAACTATAAGAGGAACTGCTACTAGATGAACTAGAAGAAGAACTACTTGAAGAAGGAACACTAGAAGTAGATGTACTTGGTAGTTCACTACTAGAACTACTTGTTTCACTTGAAGTGTTATCACTAGAGGATGAAGTAATAGCACTGCTACTTGGTGTAGTTGCACAACCAGTAGCAACAAGAGCGAACAATATCGCACTTAAAAATAATTGTTTTTTCATATATGTTGGAACTCCTATTACATTACATTTGCTTGATAAAAGACAATGCAAATCATATTTGAAGATATTTGATATAAAACTCTAACAGTGACATTAAGGACTTCAGTTTCACTAAAAGGAACATGAGCGGTTAAATATGTAGAAATGATACCCGTCTCAGTTGTTTCTACTTCTCCCTTAGTGAATCCTAAGTTAATCACACTACTAACATAGTTTTCATAATCAGTCGTGGATGCACTCTTATAGTAAATACATAATGTGAAATCTTTTTCGTTGTTATTACCAACTGGATCAATATATGTATAACCATCATATAAAGCGGTATCACTTGTTAGTCTTGGGAATTGGGCCAAGTTAGTGAATGAGGCAATTGGAACACTTGGCCAAATATTCACAAAGATGATATATAAGGCATCACAATCATAATCACCATAGGTGAGATATAATTGCACGGTGAGATAACCACTTGCATCAATAAGAGTGGTTACTCCATATTGATCAGTACTTTTAACAGTAAAGCCCACTTTATATAGTTCGTTGATATATTTAGACATAACTGTATTTCTATCAACGAATAAGGCAAAGACTGTTAATGTATCTTTGCTATTGTCATAACTTGTGGAATAGCTTTCCGCAGGACAAGCAGGAACACCAGTGATATCAGTATATAAATCAACGATGACATTGTTCCACGCTACTTCTCTAGTTTGTTGGATATTAGCTTGGATAACGAAGAATGGAGTGCCGATAGTTAGATCATCTAGATCCTCATAAGCATAGGCTAAAAATAAGTCACTATAGTAGTCCACCATTTGATAGCCATAGTTACTTTCTGCGGAAAAATAATACCCATATTCCGTCATTTTTTCTTTATATAGACGAGTGGCACTACTACCATTAACCCCAAAACATCTAATTTGGAAAGTTAGTACACCACCATCATTGAAGTTCATATAAGCTTCGTATCTAGTCGCTAAAAAGACAGGAACCTTTTCCCAATAATCACCTAGAACAGTCTTGGTCATATTTACAATAGATTCGTCCCAGGTGCGTGATTCGTAGAATTCACCAATCTGTACTTCTTTTGGCCCACTAGAAGTAGAAGAAACACTACTGCTAGAAGAAGAGATTGATGAAGAAGTACTGCTAGTTGTTAAAGATGATGAAATATCACTACTTGTGGATACTTCCACGCTAGAAGTGGAGGTAGAAGTAGTAATACTAGTTGAGACACTGGTGCTTGTCCCAGTTGTGTTACAAGCACCAAGAGTCATCGCTAACAATGTCGCAGTCAATATTGCGAAATGTTTTTTCATTGTATTTCTTTCTTTCTATTTGTTGAAATAATTAGTTTTCGTATAAGTCGAGTGTTCCTTCGGTAGCGTATGTTATAACAACACTATACATACCACAGCCAAAGAAATTCATACCGTCGTCGTAATAATCTAAGAAATCCGCACCAGAATGTCTCACATCGAAGTAGACGGTATCATCTTCGTCATAAACGTAATGACCATTTTTATATGTGAAGTTGTAGGTGTTATCGATCTTAGCGGATTTACCTTCGATAACATCTAGTGTGTGTTCATCATAGTTGTCATCATAGAATGTATAGTTAAGCACGACATCTGCTGGTTGGCCTTGACCTTGTTCTCCGCCTTGGCCTTGTTGACCTTGGCTTTGGCCTTGAGCATCAACTTGTTCACTAGAAACAAATGTTAAGAAGATTGAGTCACTAAGGACAGTAATTGGGTTATCGTAACCAAATAAGACCATTTCTGAATCATAGAAATCTAAATAGGCTTGGCTACCAGAGACTCTAACTTCGAATGCAACATTGCTATTGTCATCGTAGTAGTATTTGCCGTTATAGTATGTGAATTCATATGTATCAGTGCTACTTGCGATAGTTGCAGATTCGCCTTCAGTAATGACGAGGGTGAACGCTTCACTGTTATCATCTTCGAATGTATATGTAGTAACTGTAATCTTTGGTGTAGCAGTCTTTACGGTAAAGGCAAGCCATACTTCTTCATCGTTACTTGTGACAACAACACAAGCGGATCCTTCTTTAAGAGCGGTAACTAAACCTGTTTCACTGACAGAGAGAACAGATTTATCATTTGTATCAAATAATAATGTCTTATCTGTCGCATCTTCATTAACGGAAGCATTGACTTGATAAGTATCACCAACGGTTAAAGTAACTGGGTCTTTACTAACTGTGATTGTCGCAGGAACATAGCCATTAACATGGACATAGTATTTAACTTCTAAGCCATTACTTGCTTTAGCACTTAAATAGAAGTTACCTTCCGCTAAAGCTTTAACAGTACCATTTTCAAATGTCGCTGTTGGTTTATTTGCAGATTCATATGTATAGCCAATAGAGCCATCAGCAAAGAATGTGTAATTTTCTACATCGTAATAGCCTAATTCAATGTATTTGGTTTCTGTGTTAATGATGATTGTTATTTCGTCAGTGGCATAAGAACAAAGCTTTGTGCCTTTAGAAACGAAGGCTTCAACTTTACCTGTAAAGCCAGGATAGAAACTATCAGCAGCATCGCTATAGTCGATATAGTATTCACCGTTTTCTTTAGTGACCACTACTTTATTAACTACGACATCCGCAGTGTCACCAGACATTGCATCGTATAAATAGATTGGTCCTTTAGCGGTATATGTACCCACAAAAGCATCTGTTTCACCACCACTAGCGGATTCATCCACGAATGTGATTTCTGGAGTTTCACTTGGAATGGCGTTATCAGTAGCGGTAAATGTGAATGTCTCACCAAGACCCACTGCCGCTCTTGTTTCTGCTGTATTAGCGGCAACTTCGTTACCGTTAACAAACATCTTCACTTCAGTAGCACCGATAACTTTGGTGTATCTACCTGTTAAGGCAGAATAGTTATCAACTGTATCGGTAACCACGACCGCAGTGTTATCAACATATTCAACTAATAAACCACCATTATCGTTCATATAAAGCAAAGCTTCGTTATAGACGATACCAGTGTATGTATATGTCTTATTATCAACAGAAACTGTATTAGCGGTGACCACTAAGGTTTTATTACCCTTAATGTATTCACCTTCATTAACAGTTAATGTTTCAATTGAGGTTTCACCACCATTAACTAATTCATGGTTTTCATTTCTTGTATATGTGAATTCAATAGAGGAGATATCCGCTGGCCAGTTATCGTATTTACCAACAAACTTAAAGTAATTTAAACTTGGGATATTTTCATAAATTCTATCGCCACCTTCA
>JAEEGJ010026078.1_pt1 | contig 11889 bp, 10 predicted proteins | sample 8958761 | NCBI WGS metagenome assembly JAEEGJ01 (sample SAMN16246546, study PRJNA631951) | gut metagenome | biome: gut microbiome; feature: rumen; material: RS-attached | host: Bos | place: Iran: Karaj | collected 2018-10 | reverse complement strand
TCACTGCTGCTACGCAGCAGCCACAAAAAGAGTGTTTTTGAACCAAGACGCTCTCCCTCGCGCCAACATTACTGAAATCATTTATAATGCGAAACCCCGACATCCTAACGATCACAGTTTTTTATCTTTTCGATTATCAGAATATATGATATTATATAAGTATGAAAAAGGTATTGATTGCAGATAGTCATCCGTTATTCCGAGACTTCTTAAAGCAGAAGCTTTCTGAAGATCAGATTGAAGTCATTACAACTCAGGAAAACCGCGATATTTACACTAAGGTTATTACCTCGCTTCCAAATCTTATCATTCTTGATATGGACGAAGATAATACCAACGAAATGGAGTTCCTGGAAAAGAAGCGCGTTGACACAAACTGCGCCGATATCCCTGTAATCATTACCGGCCCTAAACAGGACCGCTCTAACATTGCCGCTTACGCAAAATACGGTGTAATCAAATACTTTGAAAAGCCTGTTCAGTTCGATATGTTCTTTAAGTCTATAGGACTCGTTGTTCGTGTTCCGCTTTCCATGGACACTACTCCGTGTATCCTCGACCTTCACCGCAACAACAATATCATCTTTATTGAGCTGGCCCTTGGCCTCAACCGCGAAAAAATTGCCCTGCTCCAGTTTAAGCTTTCAGAAATGATTGAACGCGAAAAGCTGGAAAACCCAAAGGTAGTAATCATGCTTACAAACCTTGAGCTTACCTTTGTAGACGGCTACAACCTTGAATTCCTTATTGATAACGTTCTTGCCTGCCCGAAAATCCATGCAAAGAACGTAAAAATCCTTTCTCTCAGTAATTTTGTACGCGAAATGATCAATGGTCATACAAATTACGCTGGAATTGAAATGTCATCAAATCTTTCCAGAATCCTTAATGACCTTGTAGATACTTCCGTAACTTCAGATATTTCAGATCTCATTACAAACCGCTTCCTTACCCCTACTTACGAAGCAGAAGACACCGCCTCAATTGCAACCCGCTTTTCTTCAGACGGCTTTGAAGATTCGGAAGTTCAAAAGAACACAGGAACAGTTCTCAGAATTGCAATTATAGACAGCGACGAAGCGGCTATGGAGCTTACAAAGAATTATTTTGAACAGGCCGGCGCTACCTGCTACACCTTCACAAAAGGTCAGGAATTCCTTGATAATTATGAAGAAGGTAAGTTTGAACTTATTATTCTTGATGTTCTTCTAAATGACCAGACAGGTCTTTCTCTCCTGCAGCGTCTGCACAACACCCCTCATTCACCTCCAATTGTTGTTTACACCCAGAGCCTGCAAAAAGACATTATCGTAAAGGTTTTGAGTGCCGGAGCCGCAAGCTTCCTGGTAAAGCCTCAAAAACCAAACGTGCTTATACAAAAATGCCTTTCTATTCTTAAGGTAAAGGAATAATAATGTCTGCTAAAAAATGTAATTTTCATACTCACTGCAACTTTTGCGACGGAAAAAACACCGCAGAAGAAATGGTTTTGTCGGCAATTGAAAAAGGCTTCGATGTTCTGGGCTTTTCCAGCCACTGCATGCATCCCCTGAATCCTGAATTTTACAAGCCCTTCGACAATATCTGGCACATAGCGGCAGAAAATGTAAAAGCTTACACCGAAGAAATCCGCCGCCTTAAAGAAAAATACGCCGGCCAGATTAATATTTATCTGGGCTTTGAAGCTGATTATTTTGCTTCAGCTGATTATGGAAGCGCAATTCCGTCCCACGCTGCCTACTCCGACTTTTCCCCTGATTATCTGATTGGTGCAGTACATTTTATAAATACAGACAAGGGCTTTTTTACCGTTGATCATAAACCTGAGGTTGTAAAAGAAAGTCTTATTAAGTTTTATTCAAAGCCAAATGGAGAAATAGACGGCCGTGCGGCTGTCTGCGACTATTTTGCGGCCGAAAGGGAAATGCTTAAAAAAGGTGATTTTGATATTATTGCTCACTGCGATTTAATAAAGCTCAGAAACGGGCCATTAAACTTCTTTGATCCGGAAGAAAGCTGGTATAAAGACGAAATAAAGGCAACTTCCCTGGAAATTGCAAGGTCGGGTGTGATTGCAGAAATCAATACAGGAGCAATTTGCCGCGGTAAAATGGACGACACCTATCCTTCTCAGTATTTCCTGGAGCTTCTTTATGAGCTTGGGGTACCTGTCTGCATCAATTCCGACGCCCACACCACCGACATGCTGGACGGAGCCTTTGACCGCGCCGCTGCCCAGGCAAAAAAAACAGGATACACCGAACTGGTATATCCTGGAGATAACATAGTTAAACTGTAATTTTAGCGGTTCTTGCGCTCCTGGGCACTTGCACAGGTAATACACATAAGAGCATAAGGAAGCACTTCAAGGCGCTCCTGTGGAATCTCTTTACCGCATTTTACACAACGGCCATAAGTTCCCTGATTAATTCGGTCCAAAGCGTTATCTATCTGCTGAAGTCTATTTGCATCCTGAGTTCCAAGGGCTGTAAGCTTTGCTCTATCAATAACATCTGCAGCAACATCTGCCTCGTCACCTGATTCCACAGTTTTTATGAGACCACGCATGTCTTCGCTCTGGTCTGCAAGCGATGTTAAGAGGGTCTTTTTCTGCTCAAGCAGATATTCTTTCATCTTTTTAAGAAATTCTTTATTCAATTTGTAATCCTCCCAAAACGATTTTTTACTTGTGTTGTCAAGTCGTGCTGTTTTGTATATAATAACTAATATAAAGGCAAATCGGCAAAAAGACAAATTCTTTTTGCAAAATAAATGATTTTTTTATAAGGAAAATTATGGCAAAAGAAGAAGCTATTGAGGTTCAGGGTATTGTTAAAGAAGCCCTTCCAAACACAACCTTCCGCGTAGAACTCGACGGAGGTCACATTATTCTCGCTCACCTTTCAGGAAAAATGAGAAAACATTACATCAGAATCGTTCCTGGTGACAGCGTAAAAGTTGAACTTTCACCGTATGATTTGAACAAGGGACGTATTGTTTTCCGCGAGAGGTAATGTTAATGGGCAGTTTATTCGAAGACTTAAAATGGCGCGGGCTTATTAAAGATGTAGCCGGCGAAGAATCAGATTTACAGAAGGTATTGGACGGAGCTCCCTTTGCTTTTTACTGGGGAACAGACCCTACTGCCGATTCACTTCACCTCGGACACTATTCTTCACTCTGTATGGCAAAACGCCTCGCAAATGCAGGCCATCACCCGGTTCTTTTGTGCGGTGGTGCAACAGGCCGCATTGGTGACCCTCGCCCGACAGCAGAACGCGAAATCATCTCAGAAGAAGCAGTAAACAACAATATCGGTGGAATCCGCAATCAGATTAAACGCCTGGTTCCAACTGCAGAGCTCGTAGATAACTACGACTGGTGGAAGGACCGCTCATTCCTCGACACACTCCGCGATATTGGTAAATATATCAGCCTCAACTACATGCTCGACAAGGATATCATCCGCCGCCGTCTTGAAACAGGAATCACCTTTGCAGAATTCTCTTATATGCTCCTCCAGGGTTATGACTTTGTTCACCTCTTCCAGGAAAAGAAGTGTATCATGCAGGTTGCCGGTTCAGACCAGTGGGGAAATATCACAACTGGTGTAGATCTTATCCGCAAAATGCTGGACGGCCAGGCTTATGCCTTCACAATGCCGCTTATTCTTGACGCTACAGGTAAGAAGTTCGGTAAATCAGAAGGAAACGCTCTCTGGCTTGAAAAATCAAAAACTTCTCCTTATGCAATCTACCAGTATCTTATCAATGCAGATGATAACCTGGTTCTCGATTACCTTAAGGTATTCACCTTCCTCACAAAGGAAGAGATTGAAGAAGTTTACGCTCAGCAGCAGGCTGCCCCTGAAACCCGCATTGCACAAAAAACTCTTGCCTGGGAAGTTGTTAAAGACCTCCATGGAAAAGAAGAAGCTGATAATGCAGTTATGGTTTCTGAAAAGCTCTTTAAGGGAGATTTCAAAGGCCTTTCTGTTGATGATATTCTTATGGGCCTTAAAGGCGTTCCAAACTTCCAGTTCAAGGAAGAGCTTCCGCTTGTTGATGTACTGGTAAATAACGGTATGGCAAGCTCAAAGCGTGAGGCACGCGAGTTCATTAAGAATAATGCTATTTCTATTAATGGTGAAGTTGCAAATGATGAGCAGAAGGTAATTACTAAAGATATCGCCCTTGAAGGTAAGATTATTATCTTCAGAAGGGGTAAAAAGAAGTACTATATCGGACTTATCTAAGTCTTAAAAAACGGCTGCGGGTCTCAGCCACGGCAATTAATCGTAAATATGATGCTTGGCTACTCCCGCTTAAAAATACCTAAGGCTGCTGGGCGAGCCTCGTCGCTCCGCTCGTATTTCATCGTCGAACCGGCGTTCCCGTATCGGCTCGATGCAGCCTCAGGTCTTTTTCTGCTCCGTATCCAATCATCATATTATCTTAACTTCTGGAAATCTGCGTAACACAGCCGTTTTTATAATCTAAGCCTTTCTAAATAATCCCTTCAAAGATTTAATTACACCACTAATTCCATTTACAATTACACCAATGCAGATAATCGGGCCGAAGGGGATGATGAACCAGGAGAAGCGGAAGAAGGTGAAGCCTACAAAGGTCTGCAGTGCTTTTAAGAACAGCATTGAAAGATGATCGCGTTTTGTTTCAGGCTCGTTTGTGTGGTTTGAATAATCATACTGATTATAATAATTCTGACGATTCTGAGCCTGCTGATTTCGTGAGCGGAACTGAGCACCATTAAACCACTCCCAGAAATTTTCATCACCAAAAGGATTCTGATAGGTATACTGATACTGTCTCTGGTACTGCTGCTGACTCTGACTGCCGGCAGTGCTATATGAATCTGTAGAATAGCCCATATCATACTGACGGCGCTTTGCTTCATCACCAAGCACGTCGTAGGCGGCACTTATCTGTTTAAACTTCTCTTCTGCAGCAGCATTTCCCTGATTTCTGTCGGGATGATACTTAAAGGCAAGCGTTCTGTAAGCCTTTTTGATTTCATCTGCAGTAGCGTTTTTCGGAACACCAAGTATCTCGTAATAGTTGCTCATATATATAAAATAATGAATTTATGGCGCGGTTACAAGAAAAAAGTTTCCGGAGCGCCCAGATAAGACTTTGGCATCGGCTTGTTTGCTTCGTGAATCACGATTTTTTCAAGCACGATGTTTGGAGTTACCGGTCTCAGCTTTACAGAGTTTAGTCCCGCGTGGCAATCAGCATAAACAGTCGCAATGCGGATATTATTCGGAATATCCTGGCCCCAAGGGAACTGATTATCACCTACCGCAAACTTTTCCGGATCAACTGCATCCTTCAAAAGGCACTGGCCGTTTACCTCTGCAACAAACTGAAGCTTGTTATCCTTGTATGCCGGGTTCGACGGATTAATATAAAAATCAAAGGCCATTACTCCGCCGGTCTTTTCAACAAAATCCGGGCTCAGGGCAAAGGCATACTCAACAAAAGGTGCCTTCTGGTCACCAGGAGCAAAGCTTGTAGTTGTTGCCGCTGCCTTTACTGCTCCCAGAGTTTTTCCATAGCCTTCAAGAAGATCAAAACCTTCAGAGCGGACAAAGTGTGGTGCTTCAATACTTATGTAGCTAGTTGTCTGAACAAAGGTACCGGCAGGGAAATCAACATCCACGGAAGCCGCATCCACATGCACCTTTACAAGAATTTTTGCTCCATGGCCGTCGTTGCCTTCAATTTTAAGTTCAGCTGTTTTTTCGCCGGCTGCGGCAAGCTTTTCGCGGTCAATCTTAATGCGGATTGTATCAAGTCCTGTTTTACCGTCCTCAGAAAGCTTTTCTACATCCTCTTCTATTGAAAAAGAAAGCCATGCACATTCGCAGCTTGTCTTAAGTTCAAGGCCGCCCTCGTTGCAGGAAGCCATTTTTACACAGGCTTCATTTACATCAGGATTTTTGAAGGCATCAAGATAAAGGTCGCGGATTGTCCAGTCCTGGCCGGTTGTTGTAAAGTCATTTCCATCAATCCAGAAGGCTGCACGGCCTTTGCGGGTAGGCTCAACATAAGCATAAACCGGATAGCTGTTGGCAGCCTCACACCAGTTATTAAAGCCGAAGTGCTCAGACCAGGCCATTCCAAAGAAGCGGCCACCGCCTACCTTATCACATTCATCTACAAGTTCTTTATCAAACTTTACGCACTCACGAACCTTGTCTGCATAAATATTTGCAACCAGTGCATTCTGTCCCGCAAACCAGCGGTTCTTTCCGCTGTAAAGCTGCATGAGTTCAACGTTCATTGTTCCAGCAACCGGCAGATAAACCTGGCTGAAGAAGCCAGCCTCCTGCTCTGCCGGAACAAGCGCACGAAGAGCCTTTGTGCGTTCAATCAAAGCCTTTGCACGGCTGATGATATAATCAGCTTCACCAAAGTTTACCGGATGGAAAGTATCCGGCTTAAGGGCTTCTGTACGGCACATGCTGGTAATCTTATTTGATTCATAAACAATATCAGAAACTTCTTTCTGCTGCTCTGCAGTAAAGTAAGGGAACTGAGAAGCAAACCAGGCATCAGTATAAGCCTTAGTATCTGAATTATATTTTTCGTAGTCGTAGCCAAGATTAAGGAAGTAAGAAAGCGGAAACTCGTTTGTAAGGATATCACCAACGTTTACAATCCACAGGTCACGGATTCCAAACTCGTAAGCGGCAGACATCTGCTCGCGGGCCTTTGGAAGATAGTTTGTATTAAGCCACTCGTAGCTGTAAGGCCATCCATGGTAATCAAAATGATAATACATACCATAGCCGCCCTTGTGGCTTCTCATGTGTTCTGTAGGAACTGTACGGAGGTTTCCGTGGTTATCGTCGCAGAGCATAAGGGTAACTCCTTCAAGCTCTGGATCATCCATCAAACCTTTTGTGTGTTTGTCGCCGTAGAAATATGGTTCAACCTCTTTGTAGAGGGCAAGCATTCGTGGAACCTTGTCGAGATCCGGGTTTACATTTTCGCGGATAAGGCGGTTCTGAGTTTTAAGAACATCACGGAGAAGGTTGATATTATCTGCAAGAGTTGCGTTCTGCATGATGGCTGTATCTGCCTCACCGCGCATACCAACTGTGATTACATTTTCAAACTTGCCGTTACGCTTTAAGCCGTCTTCCCAGAACTTTGTAATACCTTCGCGGTTCTTCCAGAAGTTCCAGGCATCGCCGTAAATAGAACCAGGTCCGCGGACATAGCGGTATTCCTCGCCGTTACGGCAGCATGGCTCGTGGTGGCTGGCTCCCATAATTACACCAAGCTCGTCAGCAAGCTCGGCGTTTGCAAGACCAGGACCGTCCAGGCTGAACTGTGCAGACCACATTGCAGGCCAGAGGTAGTTACCCTTGAGGCGGAGAAGAAGCTCAAAAACATGCTCGTACATCTTTGCATTAAAGCCGCCAAAGTTGTGGGTAGTAAAGTTGCCGTAAGCAGGCCATTCATCATTGATAAAGAAACCGCGGAAGCGAACAGAAGGCTCACGGGTAACTGTTAGGCCTTCTTCGAGTTCTACGGCCTCACGACGGGCAGGGAGAACTCCAGCCCAGTCTACGAGAGGAGAAACTCCCATAAGTTCAGAAAGATGGAAAAGACCGTAAATTGTACCCCGCTTGTCGCTGCCTATTACGATGATTTTATCTGATTTTACAGAGAAAACATAACACTCTCGCTTGCCTGTGATTTTTGAGAGCTCAGACTGCAGTCCGCCCTCTGCTGCAAGTTTTTCTGCAAGAGGAGCCTGACCGAGGGTTGCAAAAAGCACTGCACCTGTCGCTTCGGTGATTGAGTAAGCCGAAGGCTGTATCGAAACCAGCTCCGGCTTCTTCCCAGTTACCCTCTCAACATCAAGACAAACTTTATCAGCAATTTTCTTTACACCAGAAAACTCATTCTCATCACAAACAAACGTATTCTTTCCATCAATTTTTAACATAGACTACCTCGTCCAATAAAAAAGATTCCCGGGGCAAACCCGGGAATGACACATATTTTTAGCACTCCCTTCACAGGTATGCTAAGTATATCACACAGTTACACACTAGTATACGACATAATGACCACTTAAGGCTAAAATTGCAAAAAAGTATAAGCAATTGTCGTAATAGCGGCGGCGGCCCTTTCTCATAGGAGTTTCCCAGAAGCGGCGCACAGCGCGTTCCGCAGCTGCTCTTGCCTCCCCGTCCTCAAGCTTAACCGCCGCCGCAGCCTCAGCCACAGTAGCAATCAAACCAATCGGGTGACGCGCATTCTTTTTCAGCTCAGTTCCATCAATCAGATAATCCTTAAGATCATCAGCTTCCTTGCCGTCAAAGAAGTTTATAATGTTCAGGGCTATTTTAGACAAAGACGCATTTCTACCGAACCAGAGGGCATCAAGACCAAGGTTGGCAGCAACTCTATAAGAATCACTAAAGAAGGTTCCATGATATTTTGGAGGAAGAGGTTCGCCTTCATCATTAGCATATTCAGCAGCAAGTCCTGTTTCAGGGTGACAGGCCTTTACAAGATACTTACGGCTTGCCTTTGCGGCCGCCTTCCAGTAATCACGGTCTGCCGGGTCAGCATATTCAGCAAAAAGCTCATAAAAGTGAGGAAGATGATAAGAAGGGTCTGTAAAAGGACAATTCGGCACAAAACGGATGTGGTGATTTTCTTCAAACCACATTTTGTTATCACTGTGAATTGCAATGCGCAGAATCTCGCGTCCCTGCTCTGTATAATTGAAAATCCCTTCTCCATTACCCCAGCGGCGGGCAGCAAAGAAAAGAGCCATAGCAAAATACTCTTCTCCATCAGGAGCCGGACCATCAGCATTCTTACTTCCATCCGGCTTATTAGACCAGCAGAAGTAACCCGCATTCGGGCCAGACTCCATATACATATTCTTTTTAGCCCACTTCCAGATGCGGTCAAAAATGTCCTTGCGGTTCATCTGAACGGCCATCATCATACCGTAAGACATACCTTCAGTACGGGCATCATCATTACCAGTATCTTCCATGTAGCCGGTATTATCTTCTGCTTCAAAATAAAAGTGATCAGGATTTTTCTGGTCGAAAATATTATTCCAGCACTCAATCACCCGGTTTTCGATATCAAACTTCGAATACCCGAACTCTTCCAATATACTTTTCATAGTATCAGAATAATCCTAGTCCCCCATTCCGTCCATAAAAGAAAAACCCTAAATATTTTGTATTAAGCTGATAAGGCAATAAAAAAGACTGCGGATACACTCTGAGTTATACTGCAGGCAGCTTGACTGACTGTCAGTATAGGCTCAGCGCGTAGCAGCAGCCTTTTTTATTGTATGTATTCTAATGATACAATTTACTTTGATTTCTTTTGTTCGCTTGGTTTTGATTTAGCCCCGGCAACTGCTGCGGCCATCTTTTCCTGAGCCTTAGCCATATCATTTACCATAAGAATTGGCTGACCAGTAGCATCAAGAGTATCGCGCCAGAGAGAACCTTCAGGATCAACTGCGTTGCGGTGAGCTGTTACAGCCTTGATTGGAAGGTGAACGAACTTGTCGTGAACAAGACCAATTACACACTTTGTCTTTCCAGCCATAGCAGCGTGAACAGCATTGTTACCAAGACGTTCACAGTAAATTGAATCGCTTGCTGTAGTAACAGATGCACGAACCTGATATGAAGGGTCAATATACTTAAGATTGATTTCGATATTCTTAGCCTTGAAGTATTTCTCGATTTCGCTCTTCAGGAATACACCAATGTCAGAAAGCTTCTTGTTTCCAGAAGCATCTGTAGCACCTGTGCTCTCAAGAAGATCCTGACCAGCACCTTCAGAAACAACGATTACAGCGTGACCGCGTTTTGCAAGACGGCGCTCGAGGCAAGCCAGGAAGCCGTTCTCACCTTCCATTTCAAAAGGAACTTCAGGAATAAGACAGAAGTTTGTTTCGTGGCTAGAGAGGGCTGCGGCAGCGGCAATAAAGCCAGCCTCACGTCCCATAAGTTTTACAAGACCAATACCATTAATCTGCGAAGCAGCTTCCATGTGAACGGCTGCTACAGTTTCTTTTGCGCGCTGTACAGCAGTTTCAAAACCAAAAGAGCGATCAATAAACATAAGGTCGTTATCAACAGTCTTAGGAACTCCGACAACTGCGCATTTAAGGCCGCGCTTTTCAACTTCGCAGGCGATGTCATAAGAACCGCGCTGTGTACCGTCACCACCAAGGATGAAGAGCATGTTGATTCCGTCGCGCTCAAGGCAGTCTACGATTTCGCTTACGCGCTGGCCGCCACCGCGGCTGGTTCCAAGGTAAGTTCCGCCGATTTTGTGGATTTCGTCAATAAGATAGCGGTCAAGCTCAAGAGGCTCATAGCCGCTTTCAGGGAAGAAGCCACGGAAACCGTACTGATATCCCTTAATTGTTTTTACACCATAACGAGTATTCAGACAGCGTACAATAGCACGAATAACGTCATTCAAACCAGGACAAAGTCCACCACAGGTACAGATTCCAGCCTTAGCGTGAGTAGGATCAAAATAAATCTTCTCACGAGGACCAGCCTTTTCCATAAGATTTGAAGAATCAAGAACAACGCCTTTCTTAACGTCAAAAACATTTACATTAGCGAGCACATAAGAATCGTCGCTTACATAGTTAGCAGTATAATCGCCATGAACTGTAGAAAGCTTAATAGGAGACGGAATAGTACAAGGTCCCAAGTTGTCTATAGTAAAATCAAATTTTTCTTCTGCCATAATACACCTCAAAAAAATAGATATAATAGAATATAATGAAAACGATAAATACTCAATAGGTTTTTCGGGCGCAAAATGAAAGTCCAAGGCGCGTTCCACCCTTAATAGAAGTTCCGTTAAAAACGACAGTCCATCGGGACTGTCGTTTAGGAACATCCACAAAATGGGGGTGTGAGATTTATCGAGCGCTCGCTGCCGCTCGGCCTCCTCGTAAACGGTAGTTTCGACAAGCTCAACCACCGTTTACTGCGGGGTCTGCCTTCGGCACTGCTCCACGCTTGGGGCGCCTGTTCATCTAACCATAACCCGCAGCAATTTTCTATTCGTCGAAATCTGTATCCGGCCGCACAATAAAAATTTTTAAGATTTTTTTCAATTTTTTGTCAAAAAAGACATATTAAATCAAATATTTATATGAGAAGATTGTGCGGTTTCGTCCACCCGACCTGCAAAAATTGAAAACCAGTGATTCTGCAGGCACGAAAAACGACCGCACACCCCACCTCACAAAGATTTATGCCTGCAATTTACAGAAAAAACAATTTTTGCAGGCAAAAATTCGGGACAGGAGGCGGCCTGCGGCCCGAACACAGCCAAAAAAGAAACCGAAATCCCGGTTTCCTGCCTGCAGTTTTCAAGATTTCCGAGTTCTGCAGGCCGCCTCTTCGCCGCAAGCAACAATAATACCGGCTTTGTTGCCTGCAGAAATAAAAATATCGCGATTTTGCAGGCACACCGCCCACACAACACCCCACGCCCTGCCTGCAAAATCCCAGATTTCCAATTTTTGCAGGCAACAACCAAGGAGAAAACAATGAAACAAGAACTTTTACCACCCGACACTCTAACCCAGCATTTAAGAACCCGCCAGATTGAGCTCTTAAACGCGCTCAACTCAAAACTGAAAGCACAAAAGAATCTGCCACAGGGACATCTCAGAATCGAACAGAAAAAAGGCGTGCGAGCCCCTCAGTTTTATCATTTCACAAATCCGGCAGACACACACGGAAAATACATCCCTGTCACACAGCAGCCACTGGCTCGCCGCCTTGCCCAAAAAGATTACGACCACAAGCTTATAAAGCTCCTGCAGCAGCAACTC
>JAEEGJ010026077.1_pt1 | contig 11889 bp, 11 predicted proteins | sample 8958761 | NCBI WGS metagenome assembly JAEEGJ01 (sample SAMN16246546, study PRJNA631951) | gut metagenome | biome: gut microbiome; feature: rumen; material: RS-attached | host: Bos | place: Iran: Karaj | collected 2018-10 | reverse complement strand
CGTATGAGCAGTACAACGCGGCATGGTACTGGATCAGCCCCTTCCTGAGCATAGCAACCCCCATCCTCTTCGGCTGGATAGGAATCCTCCTACGAAAAAGCTATCCCACGTCCAAGACCTGGGTAAAAGCGCTCACCCTTCTTCTTATTCCCGCCACATACCTTCTTTGGACCCTCTTGCATGGATATGGCTTCCATTATGGCTATGGAAGTCGATGCACGTGGCTCTACTGCGCCATCTTAGGCTTCATGATTCCTACAGAGCGCCTGGAGGAATACTGGAAGGAAAAAGGATGGCTGGAGCTAGCCCTTTTCCTTGCGTCTGCGTTTGTCTATTGGGGCGTCTGCAGGGTAGTCAACCACTTTAGCGTTACCAGCTTCCAGATGCTTGATTCGGAATGGATCCGTCTATTCCACCGCGCCATGCGGTTCATCCCTCTGGCCATGGCTGTATTCTTCCTTGCAGAGTTCTCCTTCTCAAAGACAGGACAGGCCCTTGGCGGAAACCGGGCTGTGGAAATCATCGTGAACGTTCTCGCCGTTGCGTGCTTTATCGTAGTCGCATGGGACTGCTTTAGGTGGAGACACAACAGCCTAGGAATGTACTATTTATGGATACTGCTAGCGCAGCCTGTCACCGTGCATATTATACTTTGTGTGGGAAGGAGGATTAAAATCGGACGGGTATGAAAAAGCTTAACAAAAATGAAAGCCTGACGACCCGTTTCTACGATGAGCAGAACCGCCTTATCGAGGAACGGTCGGTTACGCCGGAGAAAAGCATCCGACAGGTGTACGAGTACGATCCCGATGGAGATCTGTATCACATCAGGACTGAGATTAACAAACTTGTGTATTTCAAGTATTATGCACAGCAGCCCAGCGGGAACTTCGACACCACCCGGCTGCTGGAGAAGGTAGAGATGGCACCCACCGGAGAGGTGTTCGACCAATGGTTCAGCTGGGAGCACAACGGGCAGGTGAAAAAGACCGAACTAGTCATTAAGACCGCAAACGGCGATATGGCCAATTTTATATTTTACAATTAGTTATGGCATTTTTAAGAGAAGAGTTGGCCATCGACCTGGGGACGGCCAACACAGTCATTTTCAAGAACGACCAAGTGGTTCTTGACGAGCCCAGCATCATCGCAGTGGAAACCAAGACCGAGAAGCTCTACGCCATCGGAAATGAGGCGCAGCTGATCGAAGAGCACACCCCTCCGCGCCTCTATACCGTACGGCCGCTCATGAACGGGGTGATCGCCGACTACGATGCAGCAGAGAAGATGCTGAATGGTTTCATCAAGAAGGCTCTCGGCAATAAAAGGACCATCTTCAAGCCGTCGCTGAAGATCGTTATCGGCATCCCCGGAGGCGGAACGCCGGTAGACATGCGTTCCATCAAGGATTCCGCCGAACACGCCGGTGCGCATGAGCTCTATCTCATCTACGAGCCGATGGCTTCGGCCATGGGGATCGGGCTGGACGTAACGGCCCCGAACGGCAACATGATCGTGGATATCGGCGGCGGCACCACGGAGATTGCTGTCATCTCCCTGGGCGGTATCGTGGAATCCTCCAGCATCCATGTGGCGGGCAATGAGATCACGACGGATATCGTCGATTACCTTGCGCAGCAGCATAACATCAGTATCGGCCGGACGACGGCCGAGAAGATCAAGTTCTCCATCGGGGCGGTCCTTTCCGAGCTTCCCGAAGGCGAAGAGCCGGAGGACTTCATCGTCGAAGGCAAGAACCTCGTGACCGCGCACCCGGCAAGGGCCGCCATCTCCTATAAGGAGATCGCCGCCTGCATTGACAAGACCATCAGTAAGATCGAAGGCGAAATCATTAAGGTTCTCCAGCGGACGCCTCCTGAGCTCTATTCCAATATCGTCAAGAACGGTATCTGGCTGGCCGGGGGTGGGTCCCTTCTCCGCGGCTTGGCGCAGCGTTTCACGGAGAAGGTGAACATTGAGTTCCATGTGGCAGAGGACCCCCTGAAGGCCGTGGCCAGAGGGACCTGTCTGGCGTTAAAGGGCACTGATCACTATCCTTTCCTCATCCATGAATAGACACCTCTCCATACGACTGATTATTGCCGCCATGACCGTTTTGGCTCTTGGCGGCTGCAACGGCCCGCGCGGTGCGGCAGCGAAAGAGGTCTCAGCGCAAGAAAGGGCTACTATCTGGGGAGTAGGCGAGAGAAAAAGCGCCCTGCTTTCCTACCTCGCCTCATCCAACCTCAGCAATGCGGGAAAGGGGGAAGTCGTCCGTAAAGAAATCAGCCGTCTGGAGTCCTTATCAAATCGGACCCGCTCATACATCGAAGAGTACCTGGTCTTGAAGGAACGCGAGGCTTTCAGGGAGGAAAGGAAAGCCTACAGCCACTGGTGGGCCGCCCAGCAGCACCTGTCAGACAGGGCTATCATTTTTTTCTGGGACCTGTATGCCGGAGGCTCAGCCGGAGCATCGTTCCAGACCGCGTATCTCTATGATGTAGAGAACCTCAATTTCGAGGACATGAAAGACTTGCTAAAGTCTCTTCAAGGCCAGTCTTACGATATCCCGAAGGTAAGGAATGTGACGTCCCGTCAGTTGGAAAGAGAGCATGCTTCCATCGTACGGGAAGCGGAAGAGAGGGGGCTTCCCCAGGAGGTTATCAATCTCCTTAACGGGGACTACTACCTCTTCAAGTCCTGGATGAGAAAGCGGAATGAACTCTCACAGCTCCTTCCCAGAGGCATCGCTGCGTCCTATGACCGGATGACCCGGATTATCATCAACGAGCACCTCTGGCAGTACGAAGTTCGTTTCATCAGCACCGATGAAGCCAGGCGGCAAAGAGCAGATGAATCCTATCGTCGTCATTTCCATAGATATGATCCGACTCCAGGATATGAGTAGTATGATTATGAAAGTGTGAATAGGTTGATTGAAAAGATGAAACACGCTAAAACCATGCTGTGGATACTTGGAGTACTCCTGGCGTTAATTGCCGCCAAGGCCATTTGGGTGAAGAACGCGACAAGACACATCGGGTTCTTTAATGATGAGAAATCTGAGCTGCTGAGGCGCAGGAACTACGTCATGGGCAAGGTAATCACAAAGCCCCAGACCCTGATAGACAGGATGCCGGCGGCTATCGGCGAACAATTCCAGGGAGAATGGGCGCTGTACTCATGCTCTATGCTAACTGCATCTTTGGTCAATCTGTCCAGACTTTATCCCGAGACCAAAGAAGAATCCACTGCTGCCATCGACAGTCTTATCAAGATCGTGATGTCTCCAGAGCTTCGCAAGTACGATCGGATTCGCTGGGGGGAAGACCCATTGATGACATTGGACGGAGAAAAGAGCCACATCTCATATCTAAGCCATCTTGCCTGGATGATAGCGGGATACAAGCAAATCGGAGGTAGCAATAAGTATGACGATCTATTCCATGAGCTTTGTTCGACGATGAACCGGCGTTTGCTCTCCAGTCCGAACATGAACCTCGAAACCTATCCTGGGGAATACGTGTATATCCCGGATATGCTGGTCGCCATCGTGGCCCTGAATCTTTATTCACGGCAATATGGAGGCAAGTACTCTTCAACCGTTCGTAAATGGCTGGACAACATGCAGGCAAAGCATCTGGATGAAAACGGTATGATAGCCTCTGCCGTACTGTATGACTATGACGAGCCCCATTGCATTGCTGTCAAGGGCTCATATACGGCATTAAGCTGCTATTATCTCACGTTCATAGATGAGGCATTCGCAAAGGAACAATACGAAAAGTTCAAGACACACTTCCTGAAGAATAGACCGCTAACAGGATTCAAGGAGTATTCATACAAATCGCCCTTATTGGCATTTGACATTGATGCCGGAGTAATCCTCTTCGGCCTATCTCCTTCCGGCACTGCATTCGGCATTGGTCCGGTAACTTATTTTGGTGATACAGACCTTAGAAAGGAGATTGTACGCAGCGCAGAGATAGTCGGCACAACCATCACGTTAGGTAGCAAGAGCCACTATTTCCTTGCGAATATGGCCCTTGTAGGGGAAGCTATTGCGCTGGCAATGAGAACGCATACAAATAATCCATAGATATGAATACGTTTGAAGAAAAATATCTCGCCGCGCTTGACCTGGGAAGCGCCAAGATCGGGTTCTGCGTCGCCAGGATCCAGGAGGGAGACGTGCACATCGTCCACTACCAGGAGCTCCCTTCGGAGGGGATCCAGTCCAGTGCCATCTACATACCCATGCTGACCGCGAAGGCCGTCAGGAGGGCCGTAGCAGATGCGGAGAAGGCGCTCATGATCAAGATCAGCGGCGTCATCGTCGGCCTTCCCCGTAACGACATAGCGCAGGTCACGGCCTCGGCCACCCTGCAACGGAAGGACCCGGACGAGTACGTCTCGCCGGAAGAGATCCAGGCCATCAAGAAGGACGCCCTGGAGACCTATCCGCTCCCTGATCCCGAGCATCAGGCTATCTATGGGGCCATCGCCCAGTCCTTCATCCTGGAAGACGGGATGCAGCTCACGGAAAAGGAGATCGTCGGGACCCTCACCTCGACCATCGAAGGGGAGTTCAAGGTCTTCGTCGGAAGGAGACAGGCTGTCCAGTCCATCGAGAAGATCTTTAAGGGAACAGGGATAAAGGTCTACAAGACGTACTTCCTTCCCGAGGTGATGGCGAAGGCCACCCTCAGCAAGGAAGAGCTTAAGGGCGGGGTCGCCCTCGTCGATATCGGGGCCGGCGTCACCTCGGTGGCCATCTACCGGGGAGGTATCATGCGCTACTACGCCGCCATCCCGTTCGGAGGCAGGACGGTCACCGGTGATATCGAGACGGAGTGCTCCCTGGAGGAAGAACTCGCGGAGAAGATCAAGAGGCGCTTCGGCGTATGCCAGCCGGAACGTCTCGGGCCCAACAGCGACAAGGTCCTGCAGATCCGTATCACGGATCCCTACCGGGATATCCCTGTCCGCTATATCTCTGAGATCATCACGGCCAGGTATCGGGAGCTCATCGATGCGGTTCTCTTCCATATCCAGGAGAGCGGACTACAGAACGTCCTAAGGGGCGGTATCGTCCTCACGGGCGGCGCAGCCGAGCAGAACGGCCTGGAGGTGATGTTCCGGGAGATCTCCGGCTATAACGTCCGCAAGGGCTATCCCAAGTCCCATTTCACCGCACCACTCGGGATATCGGTCATCCGTACCTCTGCGACCGCAGCCGTCGGGATGATCATCGCGGCCTGCGATGAAGGGGTCGCGGACTGCGCGGGGGAGCAGCCGGAAGAGAAAGTGGTCATTCCTGAGCCCGCACCCGAGGTCGTAGCCCCTTCGCCGCTGCCTGCTAAGCCGGAGGTGTCCGAGACGGATGTAAAGCCGGAAGAGCCTGTCCAGGCACCCGCACCCGATAGCGGGAAGAAGGTCGGACGTAAAGGCGGTAAGAAAGACAAGGACGACCCCCAGCAGGGCACCCTCGATCTTATCTGGACGACCGTGGGGGACACTCTTCTAAAGTTCTACGATTTCATGAACAAAGAGGACGACCAGGCCATAGAATAGGACCATCCAGACAAAGCATTAAGGCTTCCTGTCGGGGCCCCGAGATATGAACATTCCAACAGAATGAACAGTGGCTTTTCAACAGATATAATTATTTGATTATTAGACGTGTAAGAAGTTATCAGATAGTTCTCAACACTGCTTGGTTTTGGCAGCTTCGTGCCCTATCTTTGACTCCGACTAACACTAATTAATCATGGCAACAAGTATGAGAAAAAGAGCTGCGCAGATGGACGCGATCCAGCAGGCTTCCGCCGAGATCGGCAACAAACCCCCGCAGGCCCCGGATGTGGAAGAGGCTGTCATCGGGTCGATGATGATAGACGAGGAATGCGTCTATCAGGCCATCGAGTCCTTGAAGGAGAACAGTTTCTATGACCCGAGCCTCAGGATGATCTTCTCAGCGATGGTAAGGCTCTTCCGGGAGCGCAGCGCCATCGATATGATGACGGTCTCGGAGCAGCTCCGGAAGGACGGTGTCCTCAAAGAGGTCGGCGGGCCCGCCCGCCTCGCGTCCCTCACCACGAAGGTCGGATCAGGGGCCAACGTCGAGTACTATATCAAGATCCTCCAGCAGAAAGCCATCCAGCGCGACCTCATCGAGGCCGGCTACAGCATCCTCAAAAAAGCCTTCGACGAGACCTACGAGGTGGACCGGCTCATTGACGAGTCGCAGAGCCTCGTTTTCAAGGCCGTCCAGGGGAACATGCGGAGCGCCTATGTGGATATCGGGAACGCGCTCAACCGGGCTCTTGACCGCCTCCAGTGGGTCCAGAAGACCGACGGCCTCACGGGCGTACCCTCGGGCTTCCCGTCCCTGGATGCCATCACCCGTGGCTGGCAAGATGGTAACCTCATCGTAATCGGGGCCCGCCCCGGCCACGGCAAGAGCGCCATCGCCCTTAACATGGCCAAGTGCGCGGCCGTGGACAACAACGTCCCGACAGCTATCTTCACCCTCGAGATGCAGGATATCGAGCTGGCGGACCGCCTCATCGGAATGGAGACGGGCCTCTCGTCCGGCAAGCGCAAGGGCAAGGACAAGATGGAGCAGTACGAGTGGGAGATGCTGGAGAAGGCCCTCTCCAAGGCCTCGAAGGCGCCCCTGTATATCGATGAGACGCCGGGGCTCTCCATCACGGAGTTCACCTCGAAGATCAAGCGGATGGTCCAGGAGAAAGGGATCAAGATCGCCTTCGTGGACTACCTCCAGCTCATGCACGCCTCGGCATCACTCGCCCAGTACCGCGCCCTGGAGATAGGGGAGATCTCACGCCAGCTCAAGGAGACGGCTAAGGAGCTCCACATACCCATCATCGCACTCGCGCAGCTCAACCGTAACCTGATGAGCCGCCAGGGTTCCTCCAACGGCCGGCCGGTCCTCAGCGATCTCAAGGACTCCGGTTCCATCGAGCAGGATGCCGATATGGTCCTTTTCATCCACCGGCCCGCCCTGCTGGGCCTGTCGGAGAGCGGCGACGACCTCGCGGAGCTCATCATCGCAAAGAACCGCGCCGGGGAGATGGCGGTCATTCCACTTCACTTCAACGGGGACCAGGTACGCTTTACCGAGACCGGCGAGTCCTTGTCGGATTACGCGACGAGGGTGCCCATCCCCTCTGCAGTCAATGTCGAATCCCCGGAGGATATCTCTGCTTCGCCCGGGAATGAGCCCTATAACTTCGAAAAGTATCCAGACTTCTAATAACACGCGGAATGAGTAAACTTATCATCATACCCGACGTGCACGGCCGCTCCTTCTGGAGGAAGGCCGTCAGGGAGCATCCCGGGGAAGAGTACATCTTCCTTGGGGATTACCTGGACCCGTACCCCCAGGACGGGATCACGTTGGACGAGGCCTTCACCGGCCTTGAGGATATCATCGCCTTCAAGGAGAACGCTCCTGACAGGGTTACCCTGCTATGGGGAAACCATGACCTTCACTATCTCTACCCGGAGCTGGAAGGCTCCCGGCTGGACTACTCTCATGGTAAGAGGAACCGGGATTTCTTCCGGGAGCACTACTCGGAGTTCCAGATAGCGGCAGAGCGGATGGTCGGGGGGAAGCGCTTTCTCTTCACGCACGCAGGCGTGGGGAGGAAATGGATGGAGAGCATTCTTCCTACCATCAAGGAAGAAGAGATGACGGCGCGCTTTTTCAATGAAAGCTTCCCCTATCAGGCCTTCATCCACGCCTTGGACAGAGTATCATACTACAGGGGTGGTCCCGATAGATACGGGAGCCTCATCTGGGCGGATCTCCTGGAGCAGGAGAATCCCGAGAACCAGCTCCCTTCGACGGTTCAGGTCTTCGGACACACGATGGTCCTGGAGGCCTTCAACTACGAGAACCGCATCTACGGGCTGGACTGCCAGGAGTGCTTCTATCTTGATCTGGAAACGGGCGCCGTATGCTCACTGGATACAGGAACGCCTATTCCCTGCTATCCCAGGAAAGGGAAGCACTGATAGCACAAGACGTCGGCTAACCAGGATCTTTTGAGCGAATAATGGCTTCGTTGTAACTCTTTATCTTTGTCTCATCGAAACTGTCCTGACAAGCAGCAGAGAATGATTGTTGAACATGACTGTAAATAATGCTTCACGATGAAAAGATCCATCGTTTTCCTGACCGTTCTGTCCGTTGCCCTTTTTACGCCCTCATGCAAAGGACGAACAAACAAAGTTCCTGTGAGCGCTAATACTGCCGAAATCACCCATGAGGACACCACATCTATCTTTGATCGCCTGAGCTCCAGCGGCTCTCCGCACATGTTCAGCGCGCAGCGCCTTACCTCGCCGGAGGCCATGGAGAAGGCTTTCGATTCATCGCCTGATGATTACTTCCATGAGACCACTCCCATCGAAGAGACCTTCTTCTTCCCGAGGAAGGGCCTTCGCGTGGATTCACTCGTGCGCGCTGTTCAGCTTCGCTACAATTACGCGACGGTGCTCAACCGGATCGTTCATGGCTATGAGTTCTTCGAACGCTGCACATCGGGGATTGAAGAGGAAGATATGACCTATCAGGACACCCTCGATATCATAAAAGAATCACAGCCCAAGATTTCCCTATCTCTCCTGAGAAGAGCCCTCCCAGACGACAGAGCCTTCCGCAACGCCAAGAAACTACTCGCGGCCTACCGTAATTTCGACGGAGACAACAGCGAGGGGTGTGCTCTCGCGGTGGCTATCGACGAATACTCAAACGGCTACTATGAGCTCCCGGAGATTGTTTCCGAGAAGGAGATTGATGATGTCCGTGAGGGCTTTTGGAAGTGGTATGACAAGCGCCTTGTGGAACCGGAGATAGACAAGATGGTCAAAACGCATATGAAAGAAACGAAAGAATCCATTAGCGACGATGCGCGCGAACGGTTCAAGACGGTTGTGATGGGGGAGAGCGATGTGGACCGCAGGGCCGTTCTCGCCCTGGAGCTAGCCCAGATAGATGAGTGGGAAGGGGCCATTCTCCTTGGCGATCTGATAGAGTCCGGCATTTTCACCAAGTACCTTCTGGAGGTCTGGCTGTCCTGGAGAACCCGTGCTCAGATGAATTACAGCCCCTCTTCCTTTGCCATGATACCCAATAACTATTACGACCGGCTCCGTGTCAAATGCCTGAATACTTTCCTCTCGAGAATCCAGGAAGATGAGGAAATAGGCGATCCCGGATCCGTTGATACTAAGTATATCAGGTGCCTGATGGAGAACATGATTCTCATTCAGAACGTTCACCGTTATGGCTCCATCCCGGGAAATGACAGTTTCGCAACAAGTATGCACCTGGCATACGACATGTTCATCGATCCCCGTCTGCTGGAAGAAGAGAAATAACGGCGAGCCGTCTGTCACGTCCTATTAGAAGAATTCATTTCAACGAACATAGATTTCGTTTTATATTACTACCTTTGTATAGTAAACACTAAGCGATATGCCAGTTAATAAAGATGCCATGGCCCGCTACCGCATCATCGACAGGATGCTAGCCGACCCCCATAACGACTATACTACCAAGCAGATCATGGATGCCGTGTCCAAGGAATGCCCCAAGGTCACGCTCCGTATGATCCAGAAGGATATCACCGCCCTTAAGGAGGACTTCGGGAAGGAGCTTGTCCGCAATAGGGGAGGCCGCGGCACGGTGCGCTATGAGGACCAGTCCCAGCCCCTTTTCTACCAGGAGCTCACAGCCGACGAAGAGGATATCCTTCGGGAAGCGCTCAACAGCCTGGGGCAGTTTGAGGGCCTGGAGAACTTCAAATGGCTTGAGATCCTCAAGCGGAAGCTGAACATGGCGCCCGACAAGAAGAACCGGCCGCTCATTTCCTTTGCCAAGAACGATATCCTCCAGATCCCGGACAACCTGCTGGGTAAGCTCTACTCAGGGATTTCCCGGAGGAAGGTAATCCGTTTCGGATACCGTAAGTTCCAGGATGCCGGAAAGCCGTTCGAGAGAGTGACGGTCTACCCCTACCAGCTCCGCCAGTACAACAACCGTTGGTTCCTGCTGTGCAATCCCGTGGGGAACACGCAGTATCCCTACAACCCGGAGCTGATATACAACTACGCCCTGGACCGCATGGACGGCAAGGTGGAGTACGTGGACGAGATGCCTTATCTCGATACCCCCGTGGATATCGACGCACGCTTCAACGAGATCCTGGGAGTAACCTACATGAAGGACGTCAAGATGCAGGATATCTATTTTGCCGTGAAGCCGGAGTCGGTGAACTACATCATGACCAAGTACCTCCATCCTTCCCAGGATGAAGTCAACCCCGAGACGGAAAAGGAGCTGAAAGCCAAGTACCCCTCGCTGAAAGATTGCAAGTTCTTCTTCATCAGCTGCCGGCCGAACATCGAGCTCTATTCCCTCCTTGCTTCTCACAGGGACGCCATTGTCGTAGTGGAGCCGGAAAACGTACGGAATACCCTGGTAAGCTACCTGGCAGATGCTCTCCAGAACTACGACAACCTGTAAAAGAGATTACTACTAGCAGCCCCCTGTGACGCTCATTAGCCGGCTGCATTCCGAGAGAAGCATCTCGTTATTGGAATAACCAATTTCAGCAAAAGCAGTCAGAAGACCGGCCGTCTTCGGACTGCTTTTCAGCTTCACGGAGAGATAGGCAATGACGGACTCGTCCACGTCTTCGCACTCGGCGAGAACGCGGACGAGCTGTTTAATAAAGCCAGGCATCTCCCTTATGGGGGCAAAGGTACGCGGCCTTTCCCGTACTACCATATTCCTTCAATTCTTGCAAAAAGCCGTTGCTGATGAAACCGAGATTGTGTATATTTGTATGGGTAATAACTAATACCCAGAATTATGAGCACACCTAGCATATCTAACCCCTGGAGTGGAATCAACTGGAGCAATACGATTGCGGACGACGACCGTAAATATTTTGAGCAGCACTTTGGCTCTCCACATGACTATGCCCAAAAAATCAACACAAAGAATATAAATGCGAAATTAAACTTCAGCTGCCTCCCGGAACCCTTTTCAGGAGATATCACTAGCAGGGTCTACTGCCTGAATATGAATCCCGGCGAACCCGACTCAAGATTTAACCAGGACAAGAACTTTGAAAAACTGACACAACTGAACTTAGCCCATAACTGGGAAGGGCTGTTCTGGACGGACAGTATTAAAAATAAGAATGGGGATATCCATGCGGGTGTCGACTGGTTAAATAAAAAGATGGCCAGGCTGGTGAATGATCTGAATCATCCTCCCAAGTTGTTCTTCATTGATTTCTTTCCCTACCATTCTGCCCATGGCTTTTCCTTCCCGACAGACCTGCCGTCGAACGATTATCGCAATTATCTCGTAAAGAAGGCAATGGAGGAAGAAAAGATTATTATTGTGATGCGTCAAAAAAAGAGGTGGGTCAAAGCGATTAAGGACCTGGAAACCTATCCAAGGTTAATCACCCTGAAGTGTCCTGCTGGAGGATGGCTTTCCAATGATAATTTCTTATATGGCCCCGGTGTTACCTATAACGAATTACTAAAAGAATTATAAACTTTGAATATCAACGCGTATTGCCCCCGCATTTCTGCGGGGGCAAATTTTTTTGCATGTTTTTTTGAATTTTTTGCCTTCCGTTTCAATATTATCAACACAAAAATGATTCGATATGCAAAAGATTCAAAAATTTCAATTCAATCAGATTTATCGCGCTCCCAAGTCCACCAAAACCTACGAACTCCTGGATCGCTCCGGCCACCATCTCACCTTCCGGGTCCGGAATCCCAAAACAAAAGATTCCTGGAAACAAACTTCCACCTCCACCTACAAAGCCGACC
>JAEEGJ010026076.1_pt1 | contig 11889 bp, 16 predicted proteins | sample 8958761 | NCBI WGS metagenome assembly JAEEGJ01 (sample SAMN16246546, study PRJNA631951) | gut metagenome | biome: gut microbiome; feature: rumen; material: RS-attached | host: Bos | place: Iran: Karaj | collected 2018-10 | reverse complement strand
ACGCTTCCCGCTATAAGGGCGCGTTAGGGACTTGCACCCATTAGAATACGTTCGTGCTGGACGAACAATAACAGGAGGCACGCTAATGCCTCCTGTTTTCAATTCATTGGTCTAGTGTGTTTACAAGACTTTTTTCTATGTATTCAATTACGTGTTTTGAAACATGTCTGCCAATATCTTTTAGAAAAGAATTAAACAGACCTCTCGCTTGCTCCGAAAAGCTCTTTGGCAGAAGCATTCCATTCTTCTTGGTCTCTTCTTTTACGAGTTCCAATACATCATCTTTCTTCTCGAAATCAGCCAATAGAATCATCATATCCATTGGGCTAATGGTTACGATATTGCTATTAAACGAACTGTCAGAGAAACTACCCACCTCATCCAACTTGTCATTCAGATAAAGTCTCAACATCTTATCATTGACTGCAAATTGGATTTTGTTGTCGTTAGTCATTTTGTAAGACCTTTCTTTGAGTAGAGCATAGAATTCTTCCTTCAACTCCTTATCTGTTTTTGGATACACCAAATAGCTCTCATAGCGCAAGCGCTTTACCTTAGACTCAGGAATCTGTAGTATCTTGCTCAGGAAATGGTCCGACTTTTCTGCAAAACCATTGATAAGCAATAAATGGAACAATGCTACCTCATAGTCGTTCTTGTTCAATGAGCCAAATCGATCGAAACACCTTTCTATGAACTCGTCTATACCGGTATTTATCTGGTTTATATCGTTTTTCGCCATATGCTATTTATAATTTGAAACTAACCGGAAGTGTGTATTTTACACGTACCTTCGAGCCATCCTGCTTACCAGGAATCCAGTGAGGCATGACCTTCAGTAAACGTACAGCCTCCTTGTCAAGTGATGGGTCAACACCACGAACAACTCTAACATCTGTAATAGAACCGTCTCGCTCAATGACGAAGGTACATAGCACATTACCCTGAACATCATTCTCCTTTGCGATTATTGGATACTTGAGATTTTTGTCGAACCATTGCATCATAGCTGCCTGACCACCAGGGAACGAAGGCATTTCTTCTACCTTATCGAATATTTTATTTATATTATCCCCCAGTCTAATCACCTCGGCAGCTTCCTCTTCAGCTTTCTTAGCTTCCTCTTCAGCTTTCTTAGCTTGCCTTGCTTCTTCTTCTGCTTTTGTCTTTGCTTTATTGACAAGATATTCCTCAGACACGAGATAAGCACATAGACCTTCTTTTATATCGAGAACCATAAGGTCATCCATTCTTAATATTTTTCGAGACTCCGTTTCAGTCTTATAGTTTCGAGCCTTCGCTTGCAGTTTTATTCTTTCTTTATTAATATTATCTCTCTCACGCAATGAATAGCCACTCATGTCATCATTAATATACTTTACCGCAGGATAATTGTAAGTTAATTTTAAATCTTGTTTTGAACGCTGCCATCTTCCAGGAATAACGCCATGGAAAGCCGAAATTTTCATATACATTTTAAAGGTCCCATTAGGGAAAAACTGGATATAGCCTGGCAAATCATCAACATACTCATTGATGTTACGGAAAAACCATTTTTTTGTCAGTGCCGAGTTGGGGGCTTCATATGCAGCATCTTCTGAAATATTTGAAGTATGAAAATCATGACCAACTCCATCACGTTGATAAAGAGTGCTCATGCCTTCTAAAGCTTCTTTAAGGGTAACACCTTGTCCAAACGAATACTGACAAATAATCATTGCCATAAAAAAAAGAAACAGTTTTTTCATAATAAAATGCTTTTTATTTATTTTTGCCTACTGCCTTTCAAGCGCTTCGGCTTTTTCTTTATTTGTTTTTAAGTTATTCAAACATCTTTCACGTTGGCTATGCTTCTTGCCACACCAAGATGTATTACAAGCAAACACGCTATAACCACAGAATACCACGGCATCTTTACACCAAAACCTGCGAAAAAGAAATTCGCAACGAGCATGACTACAAACATGACTCCGCTCCACCCCCTTTGGTTGATACTCACCCTTGTATTCTCCAGTTTTAAGGCTATTGCGCCTCCAAGGGTAATCAATACCGTTATGCCTGTGCCTATAGCAACGAGAGTGTCGAGATTGTTTTTCTCATCGTTTGCGATATCGTATGCCTGCCAAGCCAATGCAACGGCCACTATCAGTGACAGGAATGCATAAAACCAAGATATTTTCATACGTTTAACGGTGGAGGGGTTAATGCTACGACTTTAAGTATTGCAGGTATCTTCTCGATAGGTTGCCAAGCCAGCATACCAGGCACCCAAGCCAGTGTGTCTTTGTTGATTTTTTGTTGGCTAATCAACCGTAACAGTTCACTATCGTTGAGTGGACCAACTTGTTGTCCATCGATAGCCACATAGTATATCTGTGGCATTGGTTTGGGCATTGATTGAATAGAGCCAGGAACATACATGGATTGCATGTACTGGTTCATCATCCCAACCATCTGCTGAGCAATGCCCATTCCGAGACCAAACTCTACGAGTCGATCAATTGAAAAGAAACTTTGTTCGTTCATATTTCACATTATATGATACTTGTTGTCATTTTTTTCGGATTGGTTTCTTGACTACAGCAGGAATCTTTTGATAAGTGGTATATCCAAAAGAGCCTGAAAATTGTATCGTCGAATCTGATAACTCTTTAATTTCATAATAATTAGTTTTCTTTTCATGTTTCTTGGCCCTAATTTTGGCGGACTGTTCCTTTTCTGATATTGCCAATTTATTTGCAATCTCTTTCTTAAGATATGCTGGGCCATCTTCACCTGTACTAGGTCTCCATACTTTAATAAGCTTCAACTTAAAATAAAACGTGGCAGAAACGGGATTCTCAATCATTGTTAGTACACCGTCTGCATCCATGCTCCATCGGCCAAAATTTTTATATCCGCTATGCCCATCATACGTGAAATTATGATTCCCATCGCTGTAACTTTTTGTGTATTCATATACAAAATCTTTTCCATAAGTACCGTTTGCATTGAAGGTCGTAATCTCTTCTTTTAAATTTCCTTTTGGATATAGGTCTTTCCATTTACCGACTATCTTCGTTTTTTGAGCATAGCATCCTGCTATTCCTACAAGGAGTAAATAAGTCAAAAGTAATGTAATTCTCTTCATAGTCTTATATTATATTGTGCCTACTCTTTATAGGATTTTCGGCATTTTCCCTTTTTGTTTTAATCAATGATTCTGTGGAGGAGGCGGAGGCATTGAGCCAGGTACAGGAGGAGCGAAGAGACCTGCCAGCTCTGCTACATTGCCAGCCAACTCCCAATTCACCATTCCTTGCTTCCATAGGTATGTCTGTGGTGTCAATTGTCCGCTTTGAGCCATTTGTGCGAGTTGTTGCATATTGAACGGACCAGCTTGAGAGCCATTAACGCTAATATGATATTGCACATTTGGTATTGGCGGAGGAGTATTCATAGTACCTTGCATTTGCTGTCCCATATTTTGCATCATGCCTGCCATCTGTTGTCCCATTGCTCCGCCCATCATCATACCTGTCATCATGCCTGCGGGGTTCATGCCGCCACCATGACCGCCAGCATCCATTCTACCCATCTGTCCAAGGCTTTGGGCACCAGTTTTTAGTACTTCTGTCTGCTGTTCCACTCCGAAAGCACCCATAAAGTTTGTTTCCGTTTGCAGACGCTGAGCACGTTGAGCCTCCTCGCGCTGAATACGCATGGTTTCTTCCATATTGGCAAGGTTGATGCGCTGCGTGTCCTGCATGTTTTTAATGCCCAAATCTGTTTGGGCGTTCATGGTCTTTGCCGTGTTGCCTGCTGTCAGTTGACGAAGTTCTTCATAATATGGGCTGTCTTTATCTATCTCCAATTCTGAGATATCCAGCCCTTTTAGGTTAACACCAAAATCATTCTCTATTCTGGGCTTTAGAAATTCTTTTACCTTAGTATTAATGCTCAGTATCTGGCGTTCCATCTGTACTACAGGCATCCCCATCTCCTGTGGCACATTCATCACCACGCCTTTGATATATTTCTGCAACGCACTTCTTATCTGCGTCATAAATTGGTCGTGGTCGAAGTTCACAAGCCTGTTCAACTTGATAAAACCACGATAGTCGGTAATGTTGAAGGTGATGGTTCCTCTAACGGCCATAGGCACGCCGTGGTCAGGCAAACGAGGATCGAACACGTCAAAGTAAGGCACCGAGAAGCGTAATTGGTTGTTGCTTTGCAGGTTGATGAAGTACACTTCTGCCTGAAAGGGCGATTCACCGCCAAAAGCCATTCCTACGATGCTGGCTAATACAGGAAAGTTTGCAGTCTTGATAGCCCCATCATATGGTCCTTCTACAAAATCTTGTAATAGACCATTAGCCTGATGATATACAAATACGGCCACTTCTCCATCTTTAACTCTTAAACTACTACCGTATATGATACTATTTTCTCTACTTGTGGAATTGGGCTTCTGACCTTCAGGACGCCACTTCCACACCATATATTCTTGTTCGTCACAGCGGATGACATTCATCAGTCCGCCACTATTACCTCTGCCAAATAGTCCCATATTATTTTTTGATTAATTGCTCGTAATAATCCAGTTGTCGCTGAAAGTCGGTGTCACCGCGTAAACTACGACCTTTCAGTAATATCTGATTACATTTCAATCGCCACGTTTTCTGACGTTTCTCGATTATAACTCCATCAGTACTATCAAGATTTTTAAACCAGCCTTCTGTTATAGCGAAGATTAAGAGCCAACCAGCCGTGACTACACACGCCATACAATATAGTATGATACGTCCTGTATAGGTATTGAAGAAAGCCACCTTGTTCTGTAAATTGGAAGCACCCATAGACAAAAGTTCAAGCATATCCTCTTTCGTGTTGGGAACAGGAAACATTTCTATGGCACTTCTAATTTTCTCTTCTCTTTGACTCTTTGAAAGATTTGTTTCTGAACTGATTTTCTCTATTTTATCTGCTAACAACTGAGCAGAACTGTTTGCATCAACTTTCGTAAACTCATATCCACATTCACATTTTAGTGTCATGGATGAAACCTGCTTACCACAACTAGGGCATACACGTCCGAAAGCCTCCTTCTTTTCCTTTACTCTCTCTTGAAGGATGGACATTTTTTCAAATTCTAATTCCTTCTTTCTTCTCTGAAGTATGGAATTGATATAAATTTCAAGTTCTGTCAAGTCTACACCCTCAGTCTGTGCTCGTTTAACAAGCGCAGCCTTCTCATAATCTTGGAGCACACCGTCTTCAAGAGTTGCTAAAATGAGATTATCTAATTCTTGCGAGAACATAATATGTCAACTTAATATTCAAGTTTTAGTCTACTTATACACAAAGAGTGTGAGCCTTCTCGGCATCCTTAGTCTGAAGGTTCTGGAATACCCGCGAATGTAAGAATGAAATCAGCTCACACCTGCAGGTATATATGTGAGCTGACTCCACACAGGAATCAAGCAGTCTATATGCTACTGCAGGAGGAACAGCTTTTCAGACTTTTCACCCATTCGCGTTGAATTTTCCAGATTCTCAGACGGGTCAAAGCTTAATAGCTCTCCTCAATGACATCGTCCATTTCTCCGAACGACAGGGCAAAGATAGGAAATAATTTTAAAAGTTCCAAATAATTAGACGAAAATTTACTTTTCAAGCCCAATTTACGAGGGTTTTCTTTCAGCCAAAAGGACGGACCAAAAGTCGAATCAAAAGGAAATCCCAGCACAAAAAAGAAGTCCGCGTGGACTTCTATTTATTACTTTATTCTATTAGTCAATTTAGCAGGATCCCGTCTCATATCCCAAATATCTGCTATATGAACCGTATCCGTTGTTTCATTATAATAGTAAATCAACTTGAAACGACCTATAATATGGCGGGCTCGATAATGTTTCTTCCTGTCTTTCAGTAAAGGCTCTGGATAACCTATTTCTGGAAACCGCTCTAAATCTTTATTGATAGATGCTACCGTAGCTGCAAAATTGTTTGCGGTTGTCTCACCAAACTCTATAAAACCTTTAACCAGATATCTGAAGAGTTCATTCTCTGCCCTCTTCTGCCATTTTATTTGAGCCATAATAATTCTTTCCTGAAACCAGCCATCATTTCGTCAAAAGACTTTCCTTCGCCACGCTCGATTTCTTCTTCAGCCTCATCTATGCGAGCATTGAGCTCCTCCATTGTGTAAGGTTGCTGATTGTCATTCAGTTCTTCAAAATTGTTAAGGCCATCTTCATTCGTGTCATACAAATATCTGACAAGACAATGCTTGTCTTCTCGGCTTAGGTTTTGAACCTCATTCAACAATCCGCTATTACGCAAATCTGCGCTCATGCCATAAGTCATAGCTATGGGCTCACTGGCCATATCTTTATGTGTATTATCGTTCATCTTACTATTACAATATCTGCTTGCAAAGATAAGCATTTTTTCTTAAACGAGGTGCGTTGAGAGCTGTATTTTTTGCAAAAGCAGTGTTTTTTTCTTAAAATGAGTCGCTTTTCCACAACATTTTCTTCCATTTCTTTTGTGGACAGGCCAAAAGTCAAATCAAAAGGAAATCCTAGCACAAAAAAAGAAGTCCGCGTGGACTTCCTTTATTACTTTATTCTATTACAGTTACTTTCCCCAACCTTCAAGAACGTCAGCTTTTATCAAATCAACAATAGATTGGTGACTATCTCGAGCGATAAGGTGCATGAACTGCTTGTAGCCATCTCCATTTATAATAATAGGAGTATTAGAGAACCCAGATACTTGATGGCTTATCATATAAGTATCAAACATATATGAGAACAATCTGCTACGATACTCTTGAACAGAAAGGTTCTTATTCGCCCCCTTTGTATTTCTGGAAGGTATTGGGTTCATGTCATCACAAGAGTAATAGAGAATCAGATTCTCATTTTCAGCAATCAAATCTGCAATTCTTCCCGTAATAGCATGCAATACTTCTTGCGCAGTACTTTCGCCACCACTTACCCGATCTATCATGATTTCAGAGATATCATAGTTGTTAGTTTCAATGACATCTCTTACTTCTTTGGCAAGCGCAGAAATATCCACATCAAGCAACTTGATGCGATATTCATCACCTTTTCTTGTCGTTATGGAGAATGAATATGTCATTATAAGATAATCCGGCAAGAGAATTCCTCAGGCTTCATATTACGAAGCTTTTCTAACTCAGACAACTTATGCTCTCTGAGTTTCTTGATGGTCTTCAGCAACTTCTCTGAAGGGTTATCAATTACTATTGGTTCTCTTGTATATGACATAATTCTATTTTTTGACGCTGCAAAGATAAGCATTTTTTCTTAAACGAGGTGCGTTGAGAGCTGTATTTTTTGCAAAAGCAGTGTTTTTTTCTTAAATTGGGTCACTTTTCCACAACATTTTCTTCCATTTTGCAATTATTGGGAATTACTTATTTTAAATCCTCATATAGTGCAACAGGGCCTAAATGCCAATATTTTGTTTCTTCATTCTCTAAATGGCGGTATGTGTCTGATGCATATATTTCCTTAACAGCATCAGCTATGCTGACATGCTTGTCCTCAGAAAGCATATCTGCCATCCAACTAATTTTAGAAGGAAGGAAAAGGTACAGATTATCCTGTGTCACATTTAGATTCATAACGTTACCTCCTTTGCTTCAATAAACGTCAAGTATTGCAATGATAATGGTGTATGGAATAGATACTGATCGACCAATTTGTAAGTTTTCAATTCACGAATCAGTTCCTGTTTGTCCAACACACCACCTTCGAAAAGAGCAAAAGCAGCATAAACCCTATCATTGGCAACTGGGCCATAGACTATATCATAATCGTGCATAAAACCTTTAATTGTGCGGTTCTGATGTACAAAGTCAACCCATTCTTCTGTTGGTTCATAAAATAAGAGACTGTTCATCTTTCTTAATGCAGAGTCGTCGAATTCATACACATTGACATACCCTTGAGGAGCCTTCATCTCCTTGGCTCTTCTTTTAACCCAATTTTCCGCTTGCTCTTGAGAAGTGGTTGCATAGAAGCCCTTGCCATAATCAAGCGTATGGTCAGATTCACGAATTTCAGGCTTATCGACCTGCTCTAAACTGCCATGATATAGTTTCATGCGACCTCTCCTTTCCTAAAACTAATAAACTCATCAATGTCTTCCAAAATCCATTGTCGGCTTTGCGAGTGAAGTGGTTCAAAGTGCTCTTCAAGATATTCAAGCACACCATATTGGCCGAAAATCTTTGCAACTTCAGCTCCAGGCAAATGTTTAGCCTCCTTGTATTGCTCAATACAAAAGGACAAGAAATAGCCGATGTCTAAGTTCTTTTTGTTCATATCATTGGCAAAGATATAAAAAATTTAGCAAACGACGTTCATTGTGAGGTGGAATTTATTCAAAAGTAGTCATTTTTTCTTAAAAGAGGAGCGTCGGGAGGTGGAATTTTTGCAAAACTGGTGAATATTTACTGATTTGGAAACATTTTTTAGGGGAAATCAGATGTCGGACGAGTACTTGTCTTTTTCGAAATGGATGTCCCTGTAGAGTTCTGGTTTTCTAGAAAATTGCAAAATATTGGCAGAAAAAGTGAGAAAAACATTCAATTTTCATTTGAAAAACATCAAATAATAGAAAAAAGGTTATAAAAAATTCTAAAATTTAGTGACATATGACATAAATCGAAAGTATTTTATTATATTTCAATAAATTATAAAATTATTTAGTGACATAATAGTGACATATAAACGACATAGAAGTGACATAAAAACGACATAATAGTGGCATCATTGCGTATAATAAGCATATAATGTGCGCATAGTAAGCTAGCAGATAGAAAGATATTGGGTTGCAACTTGAAAGGCTATGAGTAGTTGTTCAATTCTCTAGAGAATTCAAGCGATAGTAGGCCTCTAACGATTGAGGATATTAGTGCATGCCGTTCAATTCTCTAGAGAATTTATTAACAAGGCATAATCTGAGGCAGTGGAAGCACTAATGACGCGATGAGCGAGTATACTAATCGACAGTTAGCAGCCATAAGAGTAGTGAAAGAGGTGATAAATACGGGAAAATGCCAAATTTATGTCGGATGTATGTCACTTATATGTCACTTTTATGTCACTAAGTGGTATATAAATAACCGAGTAATTATCTGATAATCAAATAATAACAAAAGTATTATGTCACTATGTCACTAGAAATGAAGAAAATCAATGAAAAAGTTTTGGAAATGTGCTATTTTTTATGTATCTTTGCAGTCAAATTGAAACATCATTAACATCATAATAAGAAAAAAACTGAGATATGAAGATCACACTGATTAGAACCAAAGGAAAGAATGAAGTTTACGCGCGCTACGGACTTGAAGAGGTGGCCCACGCCATCCAGACGGGCTGGCGCAAACATACGGTAACACATCTGAGAGAGGTGTATCAACTGATGACGAAAGAGCGTCAGGCTGACGGACAGATTCTAACGAACTGGGAAGGCGGCATCAAGCTGGAACGCATTTGTTTTGCACAGGAATTCGACAAGTACAAAGAGAGCCGCAGAGTGCTGGGTTACAACGGATTAGTGGTCATCGAGGTGAACAACCTGCCAACCTACGAGAAGGCTGTCGAGATGAGAGACCAAGCCAAGAAAATGCCTGAGACGCTGATGACCTTCCTGGGTGCATCAGGCAAAAGCGTGAAGATTGTGTGCAGAGGCGAACTGTTTGGGGATTACAAATCCCATGCTCAGGCGGTCGGCGATTACAAATCACCGACAACGGAAAAACTGCCCGTTGAAGAGCAGGACATAAGACAGTTCCACAAGAACTTGTATCAGACGGCCCGTCGTGCCTATATGAACCAGTTTGGCTTCGACATCGAGTATCTGGAGCCTCGACTGGACAGGACGGTTTATGTGAGTGCCGACCCTGAGATGGGCTATAATCCAGAGGCGCGTCCGTTCTATGCTGACACCGAGCAACACGATGTGCCACAGGCAGTTAGCATCTCACGAGAGAGCGACCTTCTCATGCCTGGACGCACCGTCAAGCGCACCTATAGGTTGGAATGGCTCTTCATCGTTGACACCACTTTGGGACACTATTTCGAGCTGCCCGACGAGGACCGTCTGGAGACGCTGCTGATGCAGATAGCCACGCGATGCCTGAACCAAGGCATACCCCTGGCCTTTGCACAGGGTATGACGATGGAACACCCAGCGCTGAACACGGACGAGTTGCTGCTCAAGAAAACATTCGAGACCGTCTATGCCGTCACCCTGCAGGAGGACTACATGAAGAAGCACAAAATCAAGCCCCTGCAGGCTATTCCCAATGACACGCTGCAGATGATGAAGACGGAAATATTCCTGAACGAGAACTTCGAAATGCGTAAGAATCTGATGACGGGTGTGGCTGATTATCGCGAGAAATACTCTGACGATCAGCGCTTTAAGCCGTTGACTGAGGAGGTGCGCAACGATATGACGATGCGCGCAACGGAGTTGGGACTGAAGTCGTGGGACAGAGACGTGAACCGCTTCATAGACTCTACGCGCATTGAGCAGTACGACCCTGTGAACGCCTGGCTCGACCAATTGCCAGAATGGGACGGAGAGGACCGCATTGCGGCACTTGCTAAACGAGTACCCACTAAGCAACCCCATTGGGAGAAGTACCTGAGGATGTGGCTCGTGGGTATGGTGGCGCAGTGGCGCGAGAGCGATAAACAGCTGACTGGTAATGCGTTAACACCGCTATTGATTGGTCGTCAGGGTTGTGGCAAGACGCGCTTCTGCAAGATACTATTGCCACCAGAATTGCGCGACTACTACAACGACAAGATCAACTTCAAGAACGAGTTCGACCTGAACATCGCGCTGACGATGTTTGCAATGATCAACATCGATGAGTTCGACAAAACCACCTCGTCGCAGCAAATCGTGCTGAAATATCTGCTGTCGTCAGCCGAAGTGAAGTTCCGCCCACCCTACGGCAAAACCATCAAACAGTTCCGTCGCTATACCTCATTCATCGGCACCACTAACCAGCAGAAGCCTTTGGTAGACCCGACAGGTTCGCGCCGATTCGTCTGCGTAGCCATCGACAACGACAAGAACATCGATTTCGAGGATAACCTGAACCATCGACAGCTCTTTGCACAGGCCCTTCACCTCTTTAATTCCGGCGAGCGTTTCTGGCTGGATAACAGCGAGATAGCCACACTCATCAAGGAGAATGAACCCTATCAGAAGCTGAACGACCTGGTGGAGATGATTGGCGAGACCTTCCGCAAGCCCAAGGCTGGCGAGGGCCGTTGGTGGACGCTGCCAGAAATACATGAAATGCTGAAAGGCCGCTTTACCAACTACGACGCCAAGACGACCTACACCAAACTGGGCAGGGCCTTGAGCGACCAGCAATTCGGTTTCGAGAGCGACCGTAAGACGTCAGGACACGTCTACAGACTCGCTGAAAAAGAGGGTTAATTACGACAGTTTCGCGATGAGCTCGTCTGGCGAAACAAGAACCTGTTCGCCTGTCTCCATATTCTTCAGCGTCACCTTCTGGGCAGCCATCTCGCTCTCTCCTGCCAACACCACAAACGGAATCTGCTTCGCATTGGCATACGACATCTGCTTCTTCATCTTCGTCGAGTCTGGATAGATTTCGGCTCGAATGCCTTGCGCGCGTACCTTATTTATTATAGGTAGGCAGTAACTGGTCTCCTTCTCACCAAAATTAATGAAAAGCACCTGCGTGGTCTGCAACGAATCCTTGGGATAGAGGTCGAGGGCATTCAGCACGTCGTAGATGCGGTCAACACCAAACGAAATGCCAACACCCGACAGGCCTGGCATACCGAAAATACCTGTCAGGTTGTCGTAGCG
>JAEEGJ010026071.1_pt1 | contig 11892 bp, 11 predicted proteins | sample 8958761 | NCBI WGS metagenome assembly JAEEGJ01 (sample SAMN16246546, study PRJNA631951) | gut metagenome | biome: gut microbiome; feature: rumen; material: RS-attached | host: Bos | place: Iran: Karaj | collected 2018-10 | reverse complement strand
AGAATTTATTTCAACAGAGCATATCCCGATATTAAGCTCTGTGCTGTAGGTGTGGACACCAAGGAAGATTATGAGAGACTTGCATCTGACGGTGCTTATGATCTCTACGAGGGTAATTTCTTCCGTGTACCCGTTGAAGAATCAGAAAAGACAGTAGCACCTTTGAAGGTGACCTACATAGAGCTTTTGAACGTGGTTAACAATCCTGATTTTGATCTGCAGGATGCTGCTGACGTTATCGGAAAAGACCCCGCTCTTGTAATTTCACTTCTTGAGATGGTTAATCACCTTACAATCAACTCCGAGATCACATCCGTAAGACATGCGGCTGCAATGCTCGGGCAGAAGGAGCTGAAGAGGTGGATCAACACTGCGGTTACAAAGGAGCTCTGCTCAGATAAGCCCAGTGAGATCATGCGTATATCAATGGTACGTGCAAAATTCGCAGAGAATCTTGCAGAGTGCTACGAGGTAAAGGGCTTTGCAGCTGAGCTGTTCCTTGCCGGACTGTTCTCACTTCTCGATGTAATGCTCGACCAGACCATGGAGCAATCCCTTAAGCTGGTTCATGTATCCAAGAAGATCGAGGATGTTCTTCTTCGCAGAAGCGGTGATCTGTGGCCTATTATGCAGCTTATGTTTGAATATGAAAATGCTTCATGGCAGGAGGTATCCAGACTTATGATTCTTGAGAATCTGGAGATGGATGCAGTGTATAAGGCATATACCGATGCACTTAAGTGGTATAGAGATCTCATTGATCCTATCAAATAATTATCTGAAATGTATATTTAGCCAACGCATAATTATGCGTTGGCTATTTTTTAATTTCTTACGAAATTAAAACGCTCCGCGAGGATGCGCACTCGTGCGAAATGTATATGATGCTAAAGCATCCGCACTCGGCGCGAGAGTTTTGCAAGCAAAACTCTTTTTTTATATAAAATGAAAAGAAAAAGTGAAGTGATGTACAAAGTGTGAAATAGTATGTGCTATACTATTAATACTCGCCTCGATAAAAACGGGGAGCGCAATATTGCGCATGGGTAATAGTAGTAAAAAGAGAGATTTCATATGATTACAAGCCTTAGTAACGACCGAGTTCGCAGGGTCGTGACCTATATAGAAAAAGCTAAAGCAAGAAGAGAAGACGGTGTCTTTGTCATAGAGGGCATGAAGATGCTAAGAGAGGCTCCCGTGCTGCAGGTTCGGGAAGTTTATGTCACGGAGAAATTTGTGAATGAAGCGTCTGAAGATGACAAGGAGATTCTCTGGAGATACGGAGCTGAGACCGTCACTGCGGAAGTTATGAAGAAGATGGCAGCAACCCAGACGCCTCAAGGTGTTCTTGCGGTTGTAAGTCAGTATGAGTACACTGAGGAAGAAGTCCTTGAGGGTTATAATAAAGACAGCGGCAATGCGGCTCCTCTTTTGCTTGTGCTTGAGAATATTCAGGATCCCGGTAATCTTGGCACTATGCTTAGAAGCTCAGAGGGCGCCGGAGTTACAGGCGTTATTCTTAGTAAGGGGTGCGCGGATATGTACAATCCCAAGGTTGTGAGATCCACCATGGGATCAATATTCAGGATGCCATTTATATATGTAGAAGATCTTCCGAAAACGGTGCGAAAGCTCTCTGAAAGAGGCTTTACAAGCTATGCAGCGCACCTTAAAGGCAAGAAGAATTACGACGAATTTGATTATACAGGTCCTACGGCTTTCCTTATCGGAAACGAAGGAAACGGATTAACCACAGAAACAGCCGACGCCGCAAGCGAATACGTGCTCATACCCATGAAGGGTGAAGTTGAGTCCATGAACGCTGCGACATCTTCTGCAATACTTACATTTGAAGCATCAAGACAGAGAAGGAGATGAAGAACATGACAATAGGATTTATCGGACTTGGAAACATGGCAAAGGCCATAATCGGAGGAATACTTGGCAAAGGCCTTATGGGACCAAACGAGATCATCGGAACTGCAGCAACTGAGGAGACATGCCTCAAGGTTGCCAACAAATACGGCATACAGACTCGCAGCTCCAACGAAGCGGTGGCTAAGGAAGCAGACATCATCATTCTTGCAGTAAAGCCCCAGTACCTCAAGGTTGTCATCGCAGACATCATGGACAGTGTGGATGACAGCAAGATCGTTGTCAGCATCGCAGCAGGCAAGACGATCAACTGGCTTCAGAAAGAATTTGAGAAACCCGTAAAGCTCATCAGAGTTATGCCAAACACACCTGCACTGGTGCTTGAAGGCTGTTCTGCAGTTTGCAGAAATGACCTTGTTGGCGATGATGATTATCATTTTGTAAAAGAGCTTTTGGAGAGCTTTGGTAAAGCATATACAGTGCCCGAGACACTTATGGACGTAGTTGTAGGTGTCAGCGGATCATCACCTGCTTATGTATTTCTTTTCATAGAGGCTATGGCTGATGCAGCTGTAGAAGGCGGAATGCCCAGGAAACAGGCCTATGAGTTTGCTGCACAATCCGTTCTTGGAAGTGCCAAGATGGTTCTTGAAACAGGCAAACATCCCGGCGAACTCAAAGACATGGTTTGTTCACCTGCCGGAACAACTATCGAGGCAGTACATGTCCTTGAGAATGAAGGCTTTAGAGGAGCTGTTATGGACGCTGTAAAAGCTTGTATAGATAAGAGTAGGAGCTTGTAATATTACACTCTGGGAGCAATTGCCCACAAACACGCCAACCAAGCGGGTTTGTGGGCTTTTTATATTATCATTCTATCCGTCAAAATTTGACAAAAAAATGTATGTTTGCTAATATCACTTACGAAAAAGTTAAGCTGTAAGCATATACAACTTTAAAGTGGTGAAGCTTGCAGTGATTTTGGTGTCTATAGGAAAGCAAATAAAATATGGAAAAAGTTGGAAAGTTATCACTAGTAATAGCGAGACTGACAATTATTAGCTCTCTTATCCTGACAACCTTCGTTATGTGTGGATTAAAAGCAGAGGCAAAAGCATGGTCACCCTATACGGATGTCTCAGCAGGAATATCCAGCATAGTGAGTCCTGTTACACCTCTTGGTTCTGACGGGAATACGGATGAGATTAGAGCGCATAAGCATTCGGACAAGTCATCATCGTCCGCAAGCAGTGCATCATCTGAAAACAATGAGCATGCACTCGTAATGGCTAATGTCAGTAGGGCTATGAATGTAAGAGAAACCCCGGATGAAGAAAGTGAGAAAGTTGGAGTTCTCTACAAGGACTGTGGAGGTAAAGTTCTTGAGAGAAGAGACGGTTGGACCAAGATTAAGTCGGGGGACTTGATCGGATGGGCCAAGGATGAATATCTTCTTTTTGATGAAGATGCTCAGAGTCTTGCGCAGGATGTTGGTAAACAGGTTGTTACCAGTCAGAGCAGCGCACTCAACATCAGATCTGACGCTTCAGAGGAAGCTGAAGTTCTTGGAGTACTTGGAGAGAAGACCTTTGTCGATATGATCGAGGATCTTGGAAACGGATGGATCAGCGTTGACTACAACGATGAGACAGCCTACGTTCAGGCAGATTACGTTACCAAGGATTTCAAGATCGACCATGGTGAGACCATGGCTGCTATCAAGCAGAGAGAAGCTGAGAAAAAGAAGGCTGCGCTTACAGCTAATCAGGGTGCTGTTTCAGCTGATGCTGATGAGCTCAAGCTACTTGCCGCACTTATTCAGTGTGAGGCGGGTAACCAGCCATACGAGGGAAGAGTTGCCGTTGGTGCGGTTGTTATGAACCGTGTTAAGAGCGGAGCTTATCCCAACAATATACAGGGTGTTATCTATGCATCTGGCCAGTTTACACCGGCACTCAACGGAACAGTTGACAGAGTGTACAACAGCGGTAACATCTATGACATGAACTACCAGGCTGCTCAGGCCGCTCTCAACGGAGAGACCACTGTCGGAACAGCACTTCACTTTAGAAGATGCAACGGCAGAGAAGGACAGGTCATCGGAGCACACGTATTCTGGTAAAAGACATTGAAGTATCTTTTTACTTAATAGGATTCTACGAGGGATTGCAGCAATGCAGTCCCTTGTTTAATAGCATTTACTTTTTACGCGCTCCGTGTGATAATTATTGTTATCACGCGATTGAAAGCGGCGCGTAGGAGCGCATTTCGATAATAATAGCATTGGAGGAGCACATAATGAATTTAAAAGGACGCGATTTTTTAAAACTCCTTGATTTCACACCTGAGGAGATCACATATTTTCTTGACCTCGCAGCTGACCTCAAGGACAAAAAGAAGAAGGGCATTCTTCACGACGAGCTTAAGGGCAAGAACGTTGCACTTATTTTTGAGAAGACCAGTACGCGTACCAGATGTGCTTTTGAAGTAGCCGCCAAGGATCTTGGTATGGGATCAACATTCCTTAATCCCACAGATTCTCAGATCGGTAAAAAAGAGAGCATTGCCGATACTGTAAGAGTTCTTTCAAGATTCTACGACGGAATAGAATACAGAGGTTTTTCTCAGGACATAGTTCAGACAATGGCTGATTACAGTGATGTTCCTGTATGGAACGGACTTACTGATGAGTTCCACCCCACACAGATGCTTGCAGACCTTCTTACGATCAGAGAGCACTTCGGTCGTCTTAAGGGAATCAACTTCGTATACATGGGCGATGCAAGATTCAACATGGGTAATTCCTACATGGTTGCTTGTGCAAAGATGGGAATGAATTTTACTGCAGTTACCAACAAGAAATATTATCCTGCCAAGGAGCTTATCGATACCTGCAAAGAGATCGCAGCACAGACAGGAGCAACTATCAACTTCACTGAGGATGCCATGGCAGGAACCAAGGGTGCGGACGTTATCTGCACAGATATCTGGGTATCAATGGGTGAGCCTGAGAGCGCATGGGCAGAGAGAATTAAAGATCTTTCACCATACCGCGTGACTATGGATATCATGAACAACGCAGGCCCTGACAGCGTATTCATGCACTGTCTGCCTTCATTCCACGACCTTGGAACCAGCATCGGCAGAGAGATCAAAGAGAAATTCGGGCTTGACGAGATCGAAGTTACCAACGAAGTCTTCGAATCCGACAGATCCATTGTTTTTGATGAAGCTGAGAACCGCATGCATACTATCAAGGCGGTTATGTATGCAACACTTAAAGGGTGAGTAATTTTAGATATGCTTAGTTTTGAACATATAAAGGGGCAGCTACACACAAGGTGGGCTGCCTGTAACCTTGTATATAAGGAAGAAACCGGCTCTACCAACGACGACGCTGCGCTTCTTGCAAAAGAGGGAGCGCCTCACGGAACACTTGTTGTCGCAGACAGACAAAATGCCGGAAGAGGCACCAGAGGAAGAGTCTGGGAGACGCAGGAAGGCAGCAACATAGCTATGAGCCTTGTTGTAAGACCTGATGCCACACCTGACAAACTTTCCATGATGACACTTATCATGGGACTTTCCGTTGCACAGGGAATCGAAGATGTCCTTATCGACAACATGGACATAGCCGATTTTCCGCAGATCAAATGGCCCAATGATGTGATCATAGCGGGCAAAAAAATCTGTGGCATCCTTACAGAGCTTCACATGAATAATGACAACACTGTCAGCGACATTGTCATAGGAGTCGGCATCAATGTAAACATGACAGTTTTCCCTGATGATATCAAGGATATCGCGGGCTCCATATATACACAGACAGGCTTTAAGAACGACAGAGGACGCGTGGTTGCCGCAGTCATGAAGAGATTTGAGGACAACTACGATGCCTATATGAAGAGCTTTGATCTGACTCTTTTGAAGGATGAATACGAAGAAAGACTCATCAACATAGATAAGACCGTTAAGATAATGGACCCCTCGGGTGAATATGAAGCCACAGCAAAAGGCATCACCACGGGCGGTGCCCTCATCATAGAAAAACAGGACGGAACCACAGCAGAGGTCAACGCCGGCGAAGTATCAGTGCGCGGCCTATACGGATACGTATAAAAACGCGAAGGCGCGGCGATTTGGAATGGAGGACGACATGATTCTTGTAATCGATGTAGGAAATACGAATATTACCTTCGGAGTTTACTCCGGCAAAGAGCTTGTGGGCTCTTTTAGAATGACGACACAGATGTCACGTACATCCGACGAATTTGGAATCATGCTGCTTTCTCTTTTGTCCAATAACGGAATCGCTAAGGATAAGATAGACGGTGTCATGATCGCGAGCGTTGTTCCCAAGATCATGCACGCTCTTATAAATGCAATTGTAAAATACATCGGCAAGAAACCTTACATCGTTGGCCCCGGCATCAAGACAGGCCTTAAGATCGCTACAGACAATCCAAGAGAGATCGGACCCGATCTTATCGTCGGCGCGGTTGCAGCTTATGAGCTGTACGGCGGACCTATTTTGATAATCGACTTTGGAACTGCAACCACCTACGTTGCAGTTAATGACAAAGGAGAGTTTTTTACCGGAGTTGTTGCTCCCGGAATCGGAATCTCAGCAAAAGCGCTGTGGGAGGACACTGCTAAGCTCCCTGAAGTTGAGATCGTAAAGCCCAAGAGCATCCTTGCAAAAGAGACAATATCAAGTATGCAGGCGGGTCTCGTTTACGGACAGATAGGACAGACCAAATACATCATCAACGAGATGAAGAGAGAGTCGGGACTTTCTGATATGAAGGTTGTAGCAACCGGCGGCCTTGGAAGGCTTATAGCATCTGAGACAGAAGAAATCGACATCTACAATCCTAACCTTATCCTTGAGGGACTAAATATTCTCTATGCCAAGAACAGCAAGAGCAAACCTCAGGTAAAAGAAGATGAGAACGGAGAGTTTGATATAAATGAGAGCAGATAAATTTGAAGAAGAATACAGAAAAGAATTTGGCGAAGGCGGCAATGGCTATTCAGAAAATGAGAATGAGGACCTTGGCGCCGTGGATGGTAATCCTGACGAAAAAGAAGAACTCAAGATCGATGAGATGCAAAAGACAAATAAAGGCAGAACCTTCGAGGCTGTTGCAGGCGGAAGAGTGGTTTTGTGCGGAGCCAACGCCTACGAGCAGAAGTACTATTTCAATCCCCTGTTTAAGCAGGTCCCCGAGAGCATCAAAAAAGAACTCAATATTATAAGTGTTCTTTTTACTCAGGAAGCAGGCGGAATCTTCACCATCGTCTTTGAAGAAGACGGCAGCATCAGCATTGAGACAGACGCAGATGAAGAGGATATCACATACGACGAGATCACAGCAGGTCTTCTCGTTGGAGAAGTCAGAAGAAAGAGACAGGACCTCTTCGAGGCGCTTGGCCTTTATTACAGGATATATGTGCGCGGAGAGAATCCTGCGGACATTCTTGAGGAAGAGTAAAAAACGCAGAGGCATGCGCAAATTTTTTTGAAAGAGAATCAGACATATGGCAGGCTACGGAAAGTTACAGATAGGAAACGTAACCCTTGAAAATAACATAATACTGGGACCTATGGCAGGTGTATCAGACCTGCCCTTTCGTTTGTTATGCCATGAAATGGGTTCAGGCCTTGTCTGCATGGAGATGGTGAGCGCCAAAGCCATCATCTACAAGAACAGAAACACCGGAATGCTAATGGAGATTCACCCAGATGAACATCCGGTTTCCCTACAGCTCTTTGGCTCGGAACCTGCTATCATGCAGGAAGCGGTAGAGATGATAAAGGACAGACCCTACGACATCCTTGATGTGAACATGGGATGTCCGGTTCCCAAAGTAGTAAGTAACGGCGAGGGCTCAGCACTTATGAAAAAGCCTGAGCTCATAGAGGAAATCGTCGCTGCTCTTACGAAGGTTTCTGACAGACCTGTCACAGTTAAGATCAGAAAAGGCTTTAACGATCAATCTGTTAATGCAGTTGAGTGTGCAATTGCGGCTGCCGAGGGCGGAGCTGCCGCGATAGCCGTGCACGGAAGAACCAGAGAGCAGTATTATTCGGGAGAAGCCGACTGGGAGATTATTTCCAAGGTAAAAGAGGCTGTGAATGTCCCTGTTATCGGAAACGGAGATGTGAATATGCCTCAGGATGCACAGCGCATGTTCGATGAGACCGGATGCGACGGCGTAATGGTTGCAAGAGCCGCTCAGGGCAATCCTTTTATCTTCAGGGAATTCAAAAGCTTTTTTGAGACCGGAGAGATCTGCGAAAAGCCAAGCATGCAGGAAATCTATGACACAGTCATAAGGCATGCCGATCTGCAGCTTAAGTACAAGGGCGAGTACATCGGAATAAGAGAAATGCGTAAGCACGTGTCTTGGTATACCTACGGAATGCCGGGCAGCGCCAAGTTTAGGAATGAGATTAACCAGATGACGGATATGGATTCGCTTAAGCGTGCTTGTGCCGCAGTTATGTTGGGACAGTGAGGGATTCGCCTGACGTTTTGGACGGGAAAATGCAAATCATTGACACATAAAATAATAGACTGTATAATATCCAAGTTAAACAGAGATTTTTATATTAATATAAGATAAATGCTCCGCGATGGAAGCTTATAATTATTTGAAGGGGTAGGAATCGCATTATGGAAGAAAAGAAGAATATTTTAACTTACGAAGGACTCAAGAAATACGAGGATGAGCTTCATGAGCTCAAGGTAGTCAAGCGTAAGGAAGTTGCAGAGAAGATCAAGGAAGCAAGAGAGCAGGGCGACCTTTCAGAGAACGCCGAGTACGATGCAGCCAAGGATGAGCAGAGAGACATCGAGGCTAGAATCGAAGCCCTTGAGAAGATTCTCAAAAACGCAGAAGTTGTTGTAGAGGAAGACGTAGATCTCAACAAGATCAGCATCGGATGTAAGGTTAAGATCCGTGATCTTGAGTTCAACGAAGATCTTGAATATAAGATTGTAGGCTCATCAGAGGCTAACAGCCTTAAGGGCAAGATTTCCAACGAGTCACCTGTAGGTAAGGCTCTTCTTGGTGCCAAGAAGGGACAGACTGTTTCCGTTGAGACACAGGCAGGCATGCTTAAGTATAAGGTTCTCGGAATCGAGAGATCTGATAACTAAGTAACTTACCTTTTTGAGTGTATACGTGACTCTCAAATAATTGGTGATCTTAACAGTGATTTTTGGAGCCGGCGATTATACGTATTCGCTGGCTTTTTTTAAGAAATAATATCGGACTATTATGATACGGAGGAAGTAAAGTGGCAGAGAATAATCAGCAGAATAACCAGAACACACAGGAGGATGTCGGACGCCTTCGCCAGGTAAGAAGAGACAAGCTTGCTGAGCTTCAGGCGCAGGGAAGAGATCCTTTTCAGATTGTAAAATACGATCAGACACATCATACACAGCAGATCAGGGACAACTTTGAAGCTCTTGAGTTCGTTGCTCCCGTTGATGAGGACGGAAAAGCTATCACAGTACCTCTTTCAGACATCCCTGCAGACAAGGTTGTAAGCCTTGCAGGACGTATGATGAGTAAGCGTGTCATGGGTAAGGCTTCTTTTGCCAACCTTCAGGACAGAGATGGACGCATGCAGCTCTATGTGTCAAGAAATGACCTTGGAGATGAGGCTTATGCTGATTTCAAGAAAATGGATATCGGTGACATCATCGGTATTAAGGGATTTGCTTTCAGAACCAAGACCGGTGAGATCTCAGTTCACGTAAAAGAGCTGGTTCTTTTAGCTAAGTCACTTATGCCTCTCCCTGAGAAATTCCACGGACTTACAGATACAGAGATCCGTTACAGACAGAGATACGTTGACCTTGTTATGAACGAAGAGGTCAAGGAGACATTCAAGAAGAGATCCGCGATCCTTCGCGAGATCCGTAACTTCCTTGCAGACAGAGACTTCATGGAAGTTGAGACTCCCATGCTTGTTGAGAATGCGGGCGGCGCTGCTGCAAGACCTTTCCTCACACATTACAACGCACTTGATGAGGAGAGAAAGCTTCGTATCTCTCTTGAGCTTTACTTAAAGAGACTTATCGTAGGCGGAATGGAGAGAGTCTTCGAGATCGGACGTGTATTTAGAAACGAGGGTACAGATACAAGACACAATCCTGAGTTCACACTTATGGAGCTCTATCAGGCATATACAGACTATGAGGGAATGATGGAGCTTACAGAGTCCATGTTCCGTTATCTTGCTGAGAAGGTTTGCGGTACAACACAGATTCCTTACGGAGATAACATCATAGATCTTGGCAAGCCATTCGAGCGTCTTACAATGAACGACGCTATCAAGAAGTATGCAGGCGTTGACTTCGACGCTGTTAAGACAGACGAAGAGGCCAAGGCTATTGCTAAGGAGAAGGGCGTTGAGTTTGAGGATCGTCACAAGAAGGGCGCCCTCGTGGCGCCCGTATTCTTGATTAAGGGGCTGTTCCCCTGCGCCACACTTCTGATTTGTGGCTCCATTCATCGTTCTGATGCGTGGAAATTTCCATTTTTTGACTAAGACATTGATTATTCCGCTATTTAGTCACTACTTTTCATTGTTCTTTTTTTCTCTTCTTGTCTTTAAGGAAGCTTGAGTGACTAGGAAGGCTGATTCTAATTGAATTAGTCACATATTTTCAAAGCGCTTGGTCATCTTCATTTCAAAATAATTCAAATAGGTGACTAACACATGCAATAAACATTGCTTTAGTCATTAATCAAATTTATCAAATTTTTCAAAGAGTAAAAACAGGCAAAAAAGGTGACTAAGACATGCAATAAAACTTGCGCTAGTCACTTTTGCAAATTTTTCAAAGAGTAAAGATTGCAAATAAAAGTAACAGAGAAAGGAAAAAAACATTGGCAAACATAATTGAATTTGTATCTTCTCGCATCTCGCAATTAAAGCGGGCTGTTAAACAGGCAGAGAAAGCCCAAAGCTCTTTTCCGGAAGGAAGACTGAGAACGAGCAGAACAGGAGGCAGACTTCGCTTTTACGAGGTAACTGAGAAAGGCGATACCAATGGAAAATACTTGCACAAGGAAGATCTGGCGACCATCAGGACTCTTGCTCAGAAAGACTACAATAAGCATTTCCTGAAGGCCGCCAGGTCAGAACTGGAAATGCTGGAGAAATTTCTTTTAAAATATACGGACTCGGCCGAGGACATCTACAACAATCTCGTTCCTGAGAAAAAGAATCTGGTAACACCATACATCTTACCTGATGATCTAATAGCCAAAGAATGGCAGTCTAAGACATTCAGACCAAATCCCTACAAACCTGAAAATAAAACCAGCGATACAAAAAGAGGAGAAAAAGTCAGATCCAAATCCGAAGCTTTTATTGCGGACACATTATACGAGTTCGGAATTCCGTACCGTTACGAGTATCCTGTCAGAATGGTCAACGGAGAGCTCAGATATCCGGATTTCACCTTGCTCAAAGTAAGGACAAGGGAAGTGATCTATCTTGAACATTTTGGGAAAATGGGAGATGAGGGTTACAGAAGAGACACTATGGAAAAGATGGATCTGTACAGGGCCAGCGGGATTTATCCGGGCAAGAATCTGATATTCACATATGAGACGGAGGACCATCCTCTGGATATTGGTGGCATGAGAAAGATGCTGCATGAAATATTTTGCTGAATAAATGTACATTTAAGCTTCGGTTAAATCCCGAAGCTTTTTCTTTGGAATTGTGTTGACAAAAAATATGTAATATATTACATTGTTTTATATATAGGTAATATATTACATAATATAAAAAGGAGCTCACATGAATTGCGATGAAGTAATGAATCTCGAAAAAGTAACGTTTGGAGATATGCCACCACAGTCGTTTTTACTCGGATTACTCAGTGCATTTGATAACAGATATCAGGCTGCAGCCGATGCATATTTCAAGGAGATTACCTGGAAACAATTCTTTGCAATAATCTGTATCAACCTATGCAAGGAACC
>JAEEGJ010026068.1_pt1 | contig 11893 bp, 9 predicted proteins | sample 8958761 | NCBI WGS metagenome assembly JAEEGJ01 (sample SAMN16246546, study PRJNA631951) | gut metagenome | biome: gut microbiome; feature: rumen; material: RS-attached | host: Bos | place: Iran: Karaj | collected 2018-10 | reverse complement strand
CCACCAAATGCGACAAAAAGCAGGGTTACGGATGCCAAAAAGCCGATATTCGGCTTATTTTTGCAATAGAAATCAAACTCTACCCGATATGAAAAAAATCTACACCCTCATCCTTCTTTTCCTGATGTTGTGCAACACCACCAACAGTTTTGCACAAGGTTGGCCATCCAACTACAATGGTGTGATGCTCCAGGCTTTCTACTGGGATTCGTTCACCCCATCACAGTGGCGCACCCTCGAGGCACAGTCGGCCGATATCGCCAACTACTTCACTCTCGTATGGGTGCCTCAGAGCGGACGGGCAGCCAACAACCCCTCCATGGGTTACGACCCCCTCTACTGGTATGACCAGAACAGCAGTTTCGGCAACGAAGACCAACTGAAGTCGATGATACAGGCCTTCAAGGCCAAGGGCACCGGCGTCATTGCCGACGTGGTCGTCAACCACCGCGGCAACCTCACCAACTGGGTCGACTTCCCCACCGAGGTGAATCCCTACGACGGTAAGACCTACAGCATGTCGTCGACCGACATCTGCCGCGACGACGACGGCGGAGCCACCTTCAACTGGGCCTCACAGAACGGCTACTCCCTCTCTGCCAACAACGACACCGGAGAGGGATGGGGCGGCATGCGCGACCTCGACCACATGAGCCAGAACGTGCAAGACAACGTGAACGCCTATCTGAAATACCTCATCCACTACCTCGGCTATACGGGTTTCCGCTACGACATGGTGAAGGGCTACAGCGGCTCCTATACCGGCCAGTACAACAGCAACTGCGGCGTGGAATATTCCGTGGGCGAGTGCTGGGACAGTTCCAACACCATCCGCAACTGGATTGAAGCCACGAAGACCAACGGCCAGATTCAGAGCGCTGCCTTCGACTTCCAGTTCCGCTACACCGTGCGCAACGCCATCAACCGCAACGACTGGACCTACCTGGGCAAGCAGAACGATGGCAGTTGGCCGCTGATGAGCAACAACTACGATAGCGGCAACTACCGCCGCTATGCCGTGACCTTCGTAGAGAACCACGACACCGAGCGCCGTGCCAACTCCGCGCAAGACCCCATCGTGCGCGACACGCTGGCAGCCAACGCCTTCCTCCTCGCCATGCCCGGCACACCCTGCGTGTTTATGACCCACTGGATGGCATGCAAGAAAGACATCAAGATGATGATCAACGCCCGCAACGCCGCCGGCATCCACAGCATGAGCAACTATGCCAACCAAGCCAACAACACCAACTACTATGCCGTGCGCACCACAGGCGACAACTGTGAACTGCTGGCAGTGGTGGGCAATGGTGCCGCCACCTACCAACCCAATGACAACTGGCAGAAAATCATCTCGGGATACCACTATGTCTACTATATGAACAAGAATGCCGAACAGGCTTGGGTAGACCTGCCCTCAGGAGAGTATGACGGACAGCAGGCCGCTACACTCACCGCCGTGAGTCAGGACAGCGGAGCCAAACTCGTCTACACCACCGACGGCAGCACGCCCACCGCATCGAGCACTGCCGTGGCCAGCGGCACCACCATCGACATCACTGCCGGCACCACCACACTGAAGGTGGGACTGCTCAAAAACGGCAGCGTGAGCAGCATCATCACCCGTGAATACACCGTGAGCACCTTCGAGCCCTACAACATCGACATCTACGTGAACACCGATGCCGTGGGATGGAGCAGCGTGAACTTCTGGACATGGGGCGGCGACGGCTCCCACACGCCTGCCAACAGTGCATGGCCCGGCGACAAGGTAACCACCACCGTGAGCGTGGATGGCAAGAACTGGTATAAGAAGTCCTACACCATCAACAATGCCTCCGATGAGGTGAACTTCGTGTTCAGCACCAACAACGGCAGTCCGCAGACCGTCGACATCGTGGGCATCAACCAAACCACCTTCTTCGAGATTTCCGCAGCCACCGAGGGCGGCAAGAACCTCGTCAACCAAGTGGAAACAGGCATCTCTCAGCCTACCTTTGCCCATGAGCGAAGCGCCGACATCTACAGCATCGACGGTCGCCTGATTCGCCGTGGCACTCCCGGTGCCTCCGTGCATGAGATGACCTCTGGCCTGCCTGCCGGACTCTATATCATGGGGAAGAAGAAAATAGTAATAAGATGAAAGATGAAAAATTAAAAATTAAAGATGAAAGATTAAAATTGATATATTGAAAAAGTAGATATATTCGATTGTAATATTTTCTATAACCTCTCCTTACTCGGGGGAGGTTTTTTTTGTATTTTTTCTTGTTGTCATTCAGAAAGAAACGATTGCAAAATTTGCTGTTGTCGAGGAAAAACCGTATATTCGCAGTCTGAAAAATCCATGATTATGAAAAAATTACTATCTATTCTTATTCTGACGCTTACCGTGCTGACAGCATGGGCGCAGGGGGTGCCTGCCCTCGAGCAACTCAAAGCCGACCCCAGAAAAGCCTATGGCAACGACTATCCCTATCACTTCACCACGGAGAAACTGACAAAGGCACCGAGTGGCTACAAACCGTTCTATATCAGCCACTACTCACGCCACGGCTCACGCTACTACTGGACCGACAAACTCTATCTCGACCTCGACACCCTGCTCACCGATGCCCACGAACGACATATCCTCACCGACGAGGGAGAAGCCTTCTACCAACGGTTCATGGCATGCAAGGACGAGTTGATGACGGGTGTGAGCGAACTCACCCAACTCGGATGGGAACAGCACCAGGGCATTGCCCGCGTGATGTACAACAGTTTCCCCGAGGTCTTCAAGAAAGGGGGCAATGTGCTCGCCATCTCCTCGCTGTCGGGGCGCTGCGTGCTGAGCATGTCGGCCTTCTGCCAGGAACTGGTGCAGTGTAACCCGAAACTCGAGATTCGCGAACAGTCGTCGCGGTTCACCCTCGACGGCGTGGTGCCCACCGACGACCAGAACCCCAAGAAGCGCAAATTTCCAAGGGTAAGGCCACGCTATGAGAAAAACCGCGACCAGTTTCAAGACGACAATTCCCTCCGCCAGAAAGTCATCTCACGTGTCTTCACCAGCACCGAGGGTCTGAAGAAGAACCCCAACCGCATGGCAGGCGACCTCATCAGCCTCTACACCACCCTACCCAGCATCAACCACGAGGGTATGATGGGCAATATCATCACCGACCAGGAAATCGTAGACAAATGGGAAGGTTCCAACCTGGGGTCCTACTCCTGGGTCTTCGGTCCACAGTATGAGATGATTCCCATCCTGGAAGACATCATCAAGAAGGCCGATGCCGTAATCAATGGCAGCAGCGACCGTGTGGCAGACCTCAGGTTCGGCCACGACACCTGCATCGGTCCGCTCACCGTGCTCATGGGCATCAACGGTGCCGACCGTGACCCCGAGAACCCCTACGAGGTGAAAGACTGCTACCAGAACTGGCAGACCTGCAAGGCCTCCAACATCCAATTGGTGTTCTACCGTGGCAAGAAGGGTGCCAGCGACATCCTCGTGAAGTGTCTGCTCAATGGCGTAGAGGCCACGCTCCCAGTGCCCACCACCACCTACCCCTACTACAAGTGGTCGGACTTCAGGCAGTATTATACACAGAAAATCAAAAGTGTTGAAAATTGAGCCCGGGCTTCGCCCGATTGAAGATTGAAAATTGGGTCCGGGCTTCGCCCGATTGAAGATTGAAGATTGAAAATTGAAAATTAGGACAGAGGCACAGAGTTTTTATGCTCTGTGCCTCTGTGTTGTTATAAATGCCAGCAGATGGCCCGCTAACGCCTAAAAGATAAAAACGTGAGTACTGGTTTTAGATTTTCTCCACTTTCAGCGTCTGGTCGCAGTAGTCTACCACGGCGGGGCGATGGGTGATGAAAATCACTGTCTTGTCATGGCTCTCCAGGATATTCTGCAGCAGACGGCGCTCCGTGTCGGGGTCGAGGGCACTCGTGGCCTCGTCGAAGAGCATGATCGACCTGTCGCGCAGCAAAGCGCGCGCGATGGAAATGCGCTGAGCCTGTCCCTCACTCAGTCCGCCACCCGACTCCGAGCAGATGGTGTCGAGTCCCTCGGGCAGTTCCAGCACGAAGTCGGCACAACTCTTGTGCAGCGCCTCCTTCATCTCCTCCTCTGTGGCATCGAGTTTGCCCAGGCGCAGGTTGTCGCGGATGGTGCCGCTGAGCAGCGTATTGCCCTGCGGCACATACACGAAATTGCAACGCATACGCGGCGACAGCGTCTTCCGCATGTGCTTGTTGTAGATTTCCACCTTTCCGCTCTGCGGACGCATCAGTGCCAGAATCATCCTCACGAGGGTGGTCTTTCCGGCTCCCGTCTCACCGAGGATGGCGGTACAACTGCCCGGCTTAAAGTCGAACGTCAGGTTGTCGATGACATTTCCCGGACTCTCCTCGTAGGCGAAGTTCACGTTGGTCAGTTGGATGCCGCACGGTGCCTTCACGTAGATGGGCGACCCCTGCTCCTCGAGCGGGTTCTCCTCCAGTTCCATCAGACGCTCGGCAGCAGTGAACACTGTAACGAACTGCGGCACCAGATGGGTGAGATTCTTCGCGGGCACCTGCACACGGTTCACCAGTTGCAGGAAAGCCGTCATGCCACCGAAGGTGATAGTGTGGTGCGACAGTCGGAGTGCACTCCAGAGGAAGGCGATGAGATAACCCAGTGAGAAGCCGAAATTGAGGATGAAGTTGGCAGTGACAGAGAACCACGTGCGCTTCACCACCTTCTGGCGCAGCACGCTCTGCGTCTCCTCCAGTTTGTCGACCATGGCATTGTCGCTCTCCATAATCTTGATGAGCATGCGGTTCTGCACCGTCTCGGTGAGCACGCTCTGCACCTTACTGTCCGAGTCCCTCACCTCTCTGGTGAGCGACCGCATCTTCTTCATATACACCCTGCTGAGGAGCACCACGATGGGCAGCATGCCCACGATGATGAGCGAGAGATACTTGTCGAGCACGAAGAGATAGCCGAAAGCACCAAGAAACATGGCGACGGTAGACACCGAACTGGGCAACACCTCGGTGAGGAAGTTGATGACGTGGTTGACGTCCGTCTCCAGACGGTTGATGACATCACCGCTATGCCGTTTCTCCTTGCTGTGCCACTCCGACTTGAGAATCCTGTCGAGCATCCGCTGCTGCATGCGGTTCCTCGCCTTGATGCCCAGGATGTTTTTCACCCACACCGAAGAGATGTTGATGGCGAAATTACAGAGCACGAGGATAGCCATGATGCCTACAGCCCAGTACAAGTTGCCAGGCTTGGAATGGGCAGCGATATCTATGGCATTCTGCAGCGACCACACCGAGGTGATGCTCACCGCCACCGCCATAAGACCCAATGAGGCGTTGAGCACAGCCTGGAAACGGTTGCCCTTCCATGCCGCCCAGAGCCATATCAGGATCTCCTTCGCAGTGAAGATGCTGTCCTCTGTGGTGAAGTATTCCTTGAATTTCTTAAACATGTCTTTGTTATCTTGAGTCTGCTCCCCACATCATCTTCTCCCTGAGCGTGTGGAAATACTTGTGGGTGTTGCGTTTGATGATTCTTACCTGATAGGGCGCCTTGCGGATGGTGAGCGTGGTGCCCTCGGCACACTTCTCCGACCTGCCGTCGATGGCCACGAGGAAATTGTGGTTGCGGCTCTCCACACGCAGCCTCACCACCGCGTCGTCGGGTACGACGATGGGCCTGACGTTGAGGCTATGAGGTGCCACGGGCGAAAGACAGAGCACGCCAGCCTGTGGTGCGATGATGGGTCCGCCGTTCGACAGCGAATAGGCCGTGCTGCCCGTCGGCGTGCTGACAATGAGCCCGTCGGCCAGATAGTTGACGAGATGCTCGCCATTGATGGCAGTGCGTATGCTGATCATCGACGCGTTGTCGCGTTTCAGCACGGCAATGTCATTGAGTGCGAAGGGGCATCCCGTGAGTTGGGTCACTCCCTCGGTCTCCACCATGATGGCCACATGTTCCTCTATCTTGTAGTCGCCGGTATAGATGGCAGAGAGGGCATGCTCTATCTCCGACGGTCCTACGTCGGCAAGAAAGCCCAGCCTGCCCATGTTCACGCCAACGATGGGGTAGCCCTTGTCGCCTACCCTGCTCGCTGCCTTGAGAAACGTTCCGTCGCCCCCCATGGAGATGACGTAGTCGGCCTCGAAGTCATCGCCCTCGAACACCCTGTCTACCTTCACGTCGATATGCAGTCCGTTGGTGAGAAACCCATAGAATTCCTTGTCTACATACACCTCTGCCTTCTTCTCGGAGAGGAAGGAGAGGATTTTCTGTATCGACACCGACTTCTTGGCTTGATAGATGTTGCCGAAGATGGCGAATCTCAGTTTTTTCTGCGCCATAGCAAAGAGAATTAGGCCACAAAATTACATCATTTCGCCGAAAAACGAAGAAAGAATGCCGCAAAAGTATACCGAAGAAGGGCAAAATGGATTTTTTTTTGTAATTTTGGCAAATCAACACTATTCCACATGGCAAAGATATATGTTTTCATGGCCAATGGCTTCGAGGAGATAGAAGCGTTGGCACCAGTAGATATCCTCCGCCGCGGCGGACAGGAAGTGAGTACAGTAAGTGTGACTGGCACGCTGTGGGTGGAGTCGTCGCACGGCATCACGGTGAAGGCCGACATGCTCTTCGACGAGAGCGACTTCCAGGATGCCGACATGCTGTTGCTGCCCGGTGGCATGCCAGGGTCGGTGAACCTCAACACCCACGAGGGCCTGCGCCTCACACTGCTGCAGCACGCTGAGCGCGGTGGCCGCATTGGTGCCATCTGTGCCGCGCCTATGGTCTTGGGCAGCCTTGGTCTGCTGCAGGGGCGCCGTGCCACCTGCTCCCCCGGCTTCGAGGTCTATCTCGACGGTGCCGAGTATACCGCCGAACTGGTGACGGTAGACGGCAACATCATCACCGGTGAGGGACCCGGTGCCTCGCTGCCCTATGCCTACACGATTCTCTCCTTCTTCGTGGGCGACGAGGCAGTGCACGCATTGCAGAAGAAGATGCAGTATCTCCATCTGATGGAAAGCAAGACAGAGCAAGAGTAGATGTACGACCTGCTGAGCCAAGACGTGAAGTATGCCCCTGGGGTGGGTCCGAAACGCAAGGAACTGCTGAGCAAGGAGTTGGGCATAGAGACTTTCGGGCAATTGTTGGAGTATTATCCCTACAAATACGTCGACCGGCGTAGGATATACCATTTCAACGAGTTGCTCGAGAGCATGCCGTTCATCCAGTTGAAAGGCCGCATCCTGAGTTTCGAGACTTTCGACAACGGCAGGCGCAAGAAGCGTCTGGTGGCGCATTTCAGCGACGGCTACGGCATCGTCGACCTGGTATGGTTCTCCGGGGTGCAGTATGCCCTCAAGCAATACAAGGAAAACGAGGAATACATCGTCTTCGGACGTCCCACCGTGTTCAACGGCCGTTTCCAGGTCACCCATCCCGAGATAGAGCCTGCCGCCACAGCCCAACTGTCGTCCATGGGCATGCACCCCCATTACCACACCACTGAGCGGATGAAGAAATCGGGGATGACATCGCGTGCCGTGGAGCGCATCATCCGTGGCGTGCTCGACCGTCTGCCCTCCCCCATGGAGGAGACGCTGCCTCCCTACATCACCGCCCCCCTACACCTCATCTCCCGCGATGAGGCCATGCGCTTCATCCATCACCCCCAGGATGCTGCCGAACTCGACCATGCGAAGATGCGGCTGAAGTTTGAGGAACTGTTCTACGTGCAACTCAACATACTGCGCTATGCCAGCGACCAGCGCCGCAAATACCGCGGATATGTGCTCAACCGCGTGGGCAGGCATTTCAACGACTTCTATCACAACCACCTGCCCTTCGCACTCACCAACGCCCAGAAACGCGTGGTGCGCGAGATTCACGGCGACATGAAGAGTGGCCGGCAGATGAACCGCCTGCTGCAGGGCGATGTAGGGTCGGGCAAGACACTTGTGGCCCTCCTCTCTGCCCTCATCGCCATCGACAACGGCTACCAGGTGTGCATGATGGCGCCCACCGAAATCCTTGCCGAACAGCATCTCGCCACCATCACCGACTTCCTGCGCGGCATGGACATCCGCGTGGAACTGCTCACCGGCATCGTGAAGGGAAAACGGCGGCAAGAGGTGCTCGACGGTCTTGTCGACGGCAGCGTGAACATCCTCGTCGGCACACATGCCGTCATCGAGGACAACGTGCAGTTCCTGCGCCTGGGCCTCGCCATCATCGACGAGCAGCACCGCTTCGGCGTAGAGCAGCGTGCCCGACTGTGGAGCAAGAGCCAGAACCCTCCCCACGTATTGGTAATGACTGCCACCCCCATCCCCCGCACCCTCGCCATGACCATCTACGGCGACCTCGACGTTAGTGTCATCGACGAACTGCCTCCAGGCCGCAAACCCGTCTACACCCAACACAAATACGACGACCAACTCAACAGTCTCTATCAGGGCATCCGCCGCCAGATTGTGGCGGGCCGTCAGGTGTATATCGTCTATCCCCTCATCAGCGAGAGCGAGAACATCGACCTGCGCAACCTCGAGGATGGCTACGCGCTGATGAAAGAAGTGTTTTCAGAGTTCCGCCTGAGCAAGGTGCACGGCAGGATGAAGCCTCAGGAAAAGGAAGAGGAGATGCGGAAATTCGTGAGCGGCGAGACCCAAATCCTCGTTGCCACCACGGTGATAGAAGTGGGCGTCAACGTGCCCAACGCCTCGGTGATGGTGATTATCGATGCCCAACGCTTCGGACTCTCCCAACTCCACCAATTGCGCGGCCGGGTGGGGCGTGGCGCCGAACAGTCGTTCTGCATCCTCGTCACCACACGAAGTCTGAGCAAGGACACGAGTCGCCGCATCGATATCATGTGCTCCACCAACGACGGTTTCGAGATAGCCGAGGCCGACCTGAAACTCCGTGGTCCGGGTGACCTCGAGGGCACACAGCAGAGCGGCATGGCGTTCGACCTGAAGATTGCCGATATCGCCCGCGACGGACAAATCGTGCAACTGGCACGCGACACCGCCCAGCGTATCATCGACGAAGACCCCACCTGTGAAAGCCCCACCCACGAACTGCTGTGGAGGCGCCTGAATGCCCTCCGCAAGACCAACATCAACTGGGGTGCCATATCGTAAAATGATGGTTGAAAGACGAGAAAAAGCAGAGTTTTTAAGTGTTAAAAAGTCACTAAAAACTGTTAATCCCCTTTTTTTCTGAGTTTTTATGCTTATCTTTGCATCGCAATTAGAAATAATCGATGTATTTTTTGTTGCGTCTATTATTTCCCTTGCGCTTGCTTTTACGCACATACATATTTAAGAGTATTACTTAGAAACATATTTTATGAGTTTTAGAAAGACATTTAAGACAATTGCACTAACATTGGTACTAACCTCCTCCACACTGCCGATGGCCGCTCAAGACCTCATTGCAAAAATGGCTCCCGTGGACAGGAAGGTGAAAGCCCTCGATACACTTGCCTTGAATACCATAAAGGAACGAGAGAACATGGAATCTCCTTCCGCCGACCTCTACCAAGACTGGGACAACCGCTTCGCCCATAAGGCCACGGAACTGCCCGAGACCTACCGCATCGACCTTCGTGGATTCCACATGCCCACTTCGAGCCGTGTCATCACTTCACAGTTTGGACCGAGATGGGGACGTCAGCACAAAGGTCTTGACATCAAGGTCTATATCGGCGACACTATCCGCGCTGCCTTCACCGGCAAAGTACGTATCGTGAGATATGAGGCAAAAGGCTATGGTAACTATGTAGTTATCCGTCACAACAATGGTCTGGAGACCATCTACGGCCACCTCTCCAAGCACCTCGTGCGCGAGAATCAGGTGGTGCGCGCCGGACAGCCCATCGGCCTTGGTGGCAACACCGGACGAAGCACTGGCTCACACCTCCATTTCGAAACCCGCCTCTGTGGCGTGGCGCTCAATCCAGCACTCTTCTTCGACTTCCGCAATCAGGACATCACCGGCGACTTCTATACTTTCCGCCGCAGCACGATGGCAAGCGAGTCGGCCAAGGCCACTGCTGCCCGTGGGCAGAAGGTGAGCAGTTATACCAAGGAGGAGGTCTATGGTGGCCGTCCCTCCACATCTACAAGTCCCACCTCATCCACCACTACTCCCAGAAGAGACGAAGAGGTGTCGGGCGTCACATTCACCAACAACCACCGCACGGTGCGCCATACCGTAGAGACCGGCGAGACCATTTTCTCCATCTCGCGCAAATACAACGTGAGTGTAGAGGAGTTGCAGCGCCTCAACGGCCTGGGTACGAGTACGAAGGTGCGAGTGGGACAGATATTGAAATGTTCGTAATCCGAAGCATATAACAAACTACAATCTCCAGCCGTTGATGGCTGGAGATTTTTTTATTTCCTTTTCACGGTCGTCACCTTTCGCTTCTGCGAAGATGACATCGGAGCCGTTGTGGTACTTCTGCCCCTTGTCTTTCCCTGTTTTGCCATCGCCCTTTCCATGGGTTTGGCAGAGGAAGTAGGAATTTGGGACGAGGTTGTCGACCTTACCAATACTCTCTCTTTCTTGGCTTTCGAAGATGAAGCAGTCGTAGTTGCCACTCTGCTCCGCGGCGTTCTTCCCTGCCTCTGTGCGCAGAGGTCACTCGAAAAAGTGAGGGCGGCCAACAAAAGTGTGGCCATCAGCAATGTTTTTTTCATATTCAATTTTCAATTTTCAATTTTCAATTGGCCGAAGGCCAAAATCAATTTTCAATAGTCAATAGTCAATTGGCCGAAGGCCTGCCAAGCCTCCTTGCCACAAACCACGCATGCATGGCCAATGTCGTGAGGAGTCCATAATGCCTTCGCATCACGTCAAACCGTTCGCGCAGCGATGCCTTGTGGTGTATCGTGGTCTGTCCCTCCTGCATATACAGCGCCACGACACCTTCCACCCTCCTTAACGCCGCTCCCTGCCGCTCTGCCTCACGCATCACACGGATACACCAGTCTACGTCGGCAGAATAGCGGTAGCGCAAGTCATAGGGCGTGGCCTTGGCGATGTCGCAGCGGGCATAGAACGCCTGGTGGCACACCAGCATGCCCTTCCTGAACGAGCGCCAGGTGAGGTTGTCGGGTGGCGCGAGCCTACGGTGGTGCAGGAATTTCCATTCGCCGTCCACGATATCGGTATCGCCATACACTACTGCCGGCATTCGTCCGTCCTCCTTCAAGGCTGCCTCCACCACCCTCTCTATCGTATCGGGCGAAGGCAGTAGGTCACCGGCATTGAGGAAGCACACATATTGTCCGGTCACCCTCTGCAGTCCCTTGTTCATGGCATCATAGAGCCCTTTGTCGGGTTCCGAGAGAGCCACCACCACGTGTCCGTTGTCAGCCTCCTCTGTCTGTCGTCTGTAGCCGTCTACCCACCTCATCGTGCCGTCGGTAGAGGCACCGTCGATGATGACATGCTCTATGGCGGCATACTGCTGCGCGAGCACGCTGTCGAGGGTAGGCTTGAGCACCTTCTCGGCATTGTAGGTGATAGTGACGAGAGAGATGGTAATCATATACTGTAATGCTTGAAAGCCAGGGCCTCGTTGTAGACCTCGATATAGCGCAGCGACACGGCGTTTTGCGCGTAGGTGGTGTTCACCTTCCTCACCGAAGCCTGCCTGAGGGCGTCGCGGTCGGCCTCATCGAGCACCCACCTGATGCCTTGTGCCAGGTCGGCGGCATCGCGCTGCTGCGCCACATACCCAGTCTTCTTGTGGTCGATTTCCTCGGGTATTCCCCCTGTCTTGAACCCCACGCAGGGCACGCCACATGCCATGGCCTCCATGATGGTGTTGGGCAGATTTTC
>JAEEGJ010026061.1_pt1 | contig 11896 bp, 16 predicted proteins | sample 8958761 | NCBI WGS metagenome assembly JAEEGJ01 (sample SAMN16246546, study PRJNA631951) | gut metagenome | biome: gut microbiome; feature: rumen; material: RS-attached | host: Bos | place: Iran: Karaj | collected 2018-10 | reverse complement strand
GGCAATATTTCAGACGAGAAATCATTTAGATAGGTATCATTAATTTCGTCAAGCAACTGATTTAAGGTCTTCTTCGAACCGTCCGCCAGAATATCCATCAGCATAAAATGAAGCGAGATATCCATTGCAGTAAAGGATTTTGCCTTGAAGATTTTATACAGAGGATTGTGAGTAGTATGACGGCTATCGATTGAAAGAAAAGTTACCTTACCGTTTTCATCCGGCCGAAAGGTCATATAGCCGTCCAGATAATTTTCCAGACGGCGTTTTTCATCATCATAAGTACGCGGACTCTTACCAAAAAACTGATCCCTCGTTTTAAATCCATAGATATAAAAACTGCGGATATAAGTTCTGAGAGTATCTAGATTTTTTATCAGCTCCGAGTATGCCATAAAATTATTATACACGCCTTTTGTGCGATTTGTAATTAAAGTGTTGCTTGAATTTTCCATTGCCGAACATTGCCAATACATTGCCAATACATTGCCCGACATTGCCTTAACATTGCCAAAAGCAATATTAAGGCCGAAATCTATTAATTCTGCCTGTGAATATTCAAAGAAATTATTTTGCAAGTTCCTTATAAACTTCCATATTTTGACTTAAAAGCGCATCGGAAGTAGCAAAAAGGTTATCATCAGTAATAGTATCAAAAGGCCTGTCTTCGTTTCGTTTAAAATCCTCTTTATTCACTACTACCGGATAAGAGTCATACTGACGGCAGCCGGGTGTTGGAATAAGAGCCGAACGCTTTATGATGTTGTTTCCATCCTTGCTTTTGTGGCTGGAATCGTTTGCTACAAACTCATCTACATAGTCTGAAAGTTTTGGATTGTCAGATTCCTCATAAACGTCCTGCAAAAAGTTATTCGGATTGAAGGTTAGACATTCTTTTCGAACCAATGTATGATAACCACCACTTGTTTTGACAATTGCAAAGTTACCAAGACCAAAAAGCTTTTCTCCTGCCCTATGAAGTGCAGTATATGCTTCTTCGAAAACTTCGGAAGTTCGACATTCCTTTTTGATATCCATGTCAAAATCTAACCAGATACGACGGCTTGTGTGAGAGGCATGACAGCTTTTCATATGCTCAAAAACCTTAGGCATCTTAACAAGATGATCCTGAATCCCAGGCTTTGAACCGCGAAGAATTGCAGCAGTGAGATTTTTGCGTTCCTTGTTGTAATGCTCAAAGGTATCTTCAATGCAGTCAATTTCGTTTGTAGGATTCACAACAGAATAAACAACCATTGCATGTTCTGGATATGGAACTCCAGCTGGAGTCAAAAGAGAACGTTTATCACAGTTGTAAGCATAAAAGGCCTGTCTGTAGATATCGAAATTCCATTCCTGCTTAAGACCTCCCTTACAGCGAATCAACTCTTCACGCATCATTTCACCGCGGGCACCAACTTTTGTATATTCGCGTTCCTCATCCGTAAGCTTCTTACCACGACAAGCAAGCATAATCATATAAGTTTCATATTCAAGAGGCTTTTGAATGATATGGTCAAAGAACCAATGGAGTTCTTCTTCATCTAAAATCATGTTGTAATATTCAGCCATAACCTACACTCCTTGCCGAACAATTTCTAAAAACAGTTTGTCCAGCTTTTCATAATTCTCCTGTACTTCATCAGTAACCGGAAATACAGTTGCCTCATTAAGTTTTGACTCAATGAACAAATCTATCTGTGGGATTCTCGCACCCTTCTCCCTTTCTCCAGATTTCATTTTTACAGCAAGCAGTTCATCTACCAATACTTTTAATTCCTCTGGCAAAACTTCCTCTACAAGTTTCATAAACTCTGTAGGTGGAACAGTATGCTTCTGCATAATCCATACGCAAGCCAGAACCGGACGAAGTACATACAGATATTTCTTTAGAACAACTTCAGTTGTAGAGAAATTGCTTCGAACATTGCTTTTTGCCATTCCTCGATAATGATGAATCATTGCAACCTGGAGAACATACTCCTTCATAATTGCCTTTACACTCTCCCACTCCTGTGTTGTTCTGTAAAAAATCGGTGAGTTTGCCCATTCAAAAAGAACTGGATTTGATTTATAAAGCTGCTTGAAGAACTTCTTCAAATCCCAACCATTGATGTCGTAAACTTCATTCAGTTCTGCATCAATAAAGTCAGGCAGTTCTTTTACTCGAAGATAATCCTCAACTGGACGAACGAAAATGAAACGAACATCATAGTCAGAATCAGGACTAGCAAAACTCCATGCACGAGAACCGCTTTCGCACGCATACAAAATACGGATATTTTCGCGTTGCTCTATTTGAGTAAGTTTTTCTTTTATAGCCTGTGTAATTTCATTTTCGTTCATTGTTTCCATCCTACTACCCTACTTCTGATTATATTTTTGAGAATACTGATAATCACGGAAATTTTAGTGCGAAAGATGGCTACTGTCATTAAAGTGATACTTTAATGCTTTTTTAAGAAACTGCTCGTATATTATAAGTATGGAAATCTTAGACAAAAAAATAGAAATCAATACTTACACTGATCTCATCAGTTATTTTAAGGAAGTCATTGCCGTGCTTGGTAAAACCCGCATAAAAATTCTTTTTCATACAAGCGGGTGTGATGATTTTATCGATGGAGAACTATATATTGTCTTTGAAGACAATCGCACTCTTGTTATTGCAAATAAGCTTACAAGCTTTGGTTATTATGAATTACAGTCGAAATATAATATCTGGTATGGTGCTAATTATCCAAAGCATAAGAATGTTTTTACTGAAAAACTAAAAGGTAAATATATTGAAAAGGTTTGTGCTATTCCTTTTTCAAAAGGCTTTCGAATTCACCCCTGCAAAGAGGAATATGTCCCAGATGGCGGTGACTATTATTTAAGAACAGGATTATTTCTTAACACGGGAGATATCTTTTCGTTTTATGGTTACGCTGCAGAAATGGACGGATATATGGGCTTAGACTATGCCGAACGTCAACCAGTAATCATACGCTTTAGTCCTGATTTTGATTTAACTTTTAATTCAAATTACAACGAGCATTTTTCATACAATCAAGATGTTTTCATTAAATACAAAAACTACGGCAAACTAGAAGTTCCAGGCATGAAGGAACTCATTACGGAATACTCTACTCTAGAAAAGAACATACTTAATTCCGGAACTGATAATCCAGACATGGATGAGGAAACCAGAAAATATTTTAAGGACAAAAGCAGAGAGCTTACAAAGCTGATTCAGAAAAAACTCCCTAAAAATTTCAGAATTATTCCAGATAATAATTGGGATAGTTTCTTTTGATCTATTCTTTCATCAGAAGTGATTATAACTGTTTCAGTTCTGTTAAAGTTCTAATACAATCTTCATTTCCTGTTTTTTCTGCAACTTTTTTTAGACATTCAATTACTGTATTTAAGTCTCTATGAATTCTGATAGTATCCAATTCCAGTTCAATATGACACTTGCCATAGTTCATTCCATACCCCCAAACACCACGATAACCCCAGCACCGGTCCAATTGATTTAAGGCCGATAAAAGTTGCTTGTGCAGATTTTTGAAATATCTGTTCATGTGCTGATTTGTTGGAGAAAGCTCTACACCTAAATCATTGCATTCATATTTACAGTAGAGTTTATAATCATTTATTAGTCCTCTGATTAATTCATTCTGAATGTTATTCTTTTCAAAAACTGCATGATTTCTATTATAATTATTTAGTAATTTAATTCTTATTCGTAAAGTCTCTCTCATTTCAGCAAACTTTACTGAATTTAAATAGAATCCACTGCACCATCGATTTACTTTATCGATTAAATCATGAGAAGAATAATACTTATATTCAGTATAATGATTTCCAGACATTTTTTTGTATACCCCAGTAAAAAAGCTGTAGTTTAATTTTTCTTTAATGCAAGGACTCTTCTTCCATGGGTCAGTTTTATTACTGAACCACAACCATAAATATCCAAGGTTGAATCTCCACGATTTTCAATCCAGAGATTTCTTCCCCCCGTACCAAGAGAATAAAATTCAAAACCGCCGTTGTTTACATAATAACGGATATCGATGTTCTGAGAACGATTTTCACAATAATCATGGCTTCCTTCTATAAGGTATGTATCTGTATACGTTCCAATATGAGGATAACCAGAAAAGTCTCCCTCGGATCCGTCCGGATTTTGATATATCAGCTTTTCGAAATAATATTCACAGTAATCAGCAACAACAAGAAGCATATCGTTTTTAGAAAGTCCTTCAGTATCTATAGATTTGTAATACTCCGCCTTAATAGCCTCATATTCCGGAAGCTCAAAAGGGGAAGTATCCTGACGTTCAAAGAAACATGAATCAAAAGAACAGTGATACAAAGTGTTTTTCGTCTGAATTTCAAACTCTTTTTCATCCTGATTAATCTTTACAGACTGAACAATTGATGTATGTCCATTCATCCCCTCATAGAATCCTGGTCGATTAAAAAACTGCCCGAATGCCATCGGTCTTTTTTCACCATTACTTTCATATTCACCAAGATACCAATGGCGCAAGGTATTTCGTTTGTATTGATTTTCCATAAATGCCTCCTACCAGGCTACATTTCTTTTATACCTTAACACCTTTTATTTCATTTGTAATTAAAGTGATAGTTGAATGAATAGAATGGTGCTACAATGAAGATATGAGTTTTGTCGATAAAGCGTATGAAGAAGTTTTAGAACAGTGTAAAATGGAAGGTTCGGAATTTATATTCTGCGAAGAAGGTTGCAACACAGAAGAATTTAAAACTACCGCTACAGAATCCAGAATAATAGAACAAGAAGATTGTACTTTTCCAGAAGAGATATTAGAACAGAATTCAGTACCCCAAATAATTAATGCATTCAAAAAATACTATATTGGTAAATATGATTTTTTAGACACCCCAGAAACTTTTTTTGTTGCTGATTCCGAAAGTTATTATGGTAGAGATATTATTCAAAAAACACCCTTCGATGAGCCAGTAGATGATTTAGAAGAAATAGATGAATTTGATAATGACTACATAAAAGATTATCCTGGCTGTGCAGCAGTACCTGCAGAATTAATTTCTGGAAAAAAACCGACAAAAGAAGTTTTAAAAGACTTAGATCAAGCATTGCAAGATTATTTAAAAGCTCCCGAAAAAACAGTAAGTGATTTCATAATTAAAAAGCAAAATGAGTTACATTTGAAACCCGCAGATATTTATAAGCCTGTTTTAATGACAAGACAAAACTATTCAAAAATCATAACTAATTATACAAAACATCCAAAATTTGAAGCATGTATTCAATTAGCATTTGGGTTGAAGTTAGATCTGGAAGATACAACAGAATTATTACGTCGTGCAGGGAATGCTTTCTCAGATGATATATACGATAGAGTTATAATGTACTTTATAGAACACCAGCGATACAACATGTCTGAACTAAATGAATGTCTTTATAGATTGGGAGAAAATCCCATTGGAAGTTTCTAACTACACTAAATGTCTCCTCAGAAGATACCTTTAAATTTATAATTGAATCTACACTTACCTTGTAAATGGAATAAAACGGAGGTAAGTGCAATGAACCGCTACATAAAAGACAATAAAATTGTTATTCATCCCATTATCAATCTGATTAAAACAGGTCAAAACATAAAAAACTTGAGGGTAGAAAAAGGTATATCTGTTCGAGAACTTGCAAACTTAATGGAGTTTGAATCCGTGCAGGCAGTTTATAACTGGCAAAACGGAATATCCTTACCTTCTATCATAAATCTAAAAATCTTGAGTGAGCTGTTTAGCAAATCGATGGATGAAATTCTTGTTTTCGAATAAGACAGTAAAAGACTTTGTACCTACCCTTCAAAACTCTTATTGAACTTTTCAAACTTCTTGTAAGTTTCAATTGCGAGTTTTTCTGCATCAGCAAAGCTTTCGTGTAGAATCGCTTTGCCGTTGCAGTTGCGGACTTTGTACTTATCATCTTTTGTATGCTCAATCATAGGAACATGCTCGTGATCGCAAACGGAGTACCACTTGCCGTTTATCTGTTCCTTATGCCATTTGAAATTATTTTTCATTCCACTACTCCAGTCATGCTGTTTTTTCAGCGTCATAAATTTTAATCTCGGTATTTGACGAGACAACGATTTCAGAAATGTTTACGCCAAACAAATAAGAGAGAACAAGGAGATTGTCGATTGTTGGAGCATTCTTGCCCTGCTCCCAGGCGTAAATTGCCTGAGGATATTCAAAACCGAATATTACCTGCAGTTCGTGAACAGAGTATCCACGTAATTTTCTGAGTCGTTTGATTTGGGCACCAGTACCCTTTAAGTCTATAACTGGTCTTAAGAAAGTCTTGATAGTCTCCATTGGTTTAATCTCCTTATCACAAAAATTCTTTGGACATACATCTCTTTTGTAAATCCATTCTGATCGTCTGCTGTAGCTTTTCCATTTATGCCTGTAATTACTGGAAGCGCATATGTAGACAATGTCGTTCGGGTGGCTTTTGTATAATCGCCGCGAGTCAATGTTGTCATAATTGCAGATGAAACTTTTGCGTTATCAATGTAACTAGCGAACATATGCGTTCTCCTTCATTAAGATAAATGGATGCCAACGGCACCGTTTGAATTTTTGCGTCAGGCCTGTCATAACCAATAAGACGCGAAATTTGTGTTTTGTATTAAAATACTATCACAGAAATCAATTTAAAGCATTAAAGTTGTAGTTTAAAAAATGTCCCCACCGCGGCGACCACAAACTTTAATTTATCCGATATATTCTAAACATAACTTTTCGGGATAGCAACAGCTGGTAGTTCGCGAGCCTCATAAGCTCGAGGTCGGGGGTTCGAGTCCCTCTCCCGAGATAGACAATTTTTATTTTCTTTGATACATTCCAGTTGCAAGGAGATTAGGTATTCACAAATATTACATTTACTTATCGCAAGAAACTTCTTGAACAGTTTCCATCTCTTAAACAAAATCTAAATGAACATCAGGAAACATTCCAAGAACGATTAATGCAATTGATTTGGACAAAAGGCTTTTCTGAAACAGAAATTTACAAATCAGCAAATATCGATCGTCGATTATTTTCCAAAATCAGATCAGATTCATCTTATCATCCACAAAAGCAGACAATTCTTCCACTATTGATTGCTTTACACTTAAACATAACTGAGGCAGAGGATTTGCTATCTAGAGCAGGTTTTGCACTTTCTCCTACAAACACAACTGACGTAATCTATCGTTTCTGTATACAAAATAAAAATCTTTAATCAAAATATGATAGACGAGTTGATTTATGAATTAAGTTAGAAGTGATTTTTTAAACTGATACTTTAATTTCAAATCATTTTCTTTGTGCTAGAATAGTTGTTAAGGAGTTTCTCTTTAATGAAAGTTCTAGTTGTTCCAGATGTTCATGGTTCTCATGAATGGGAATCCGTAAAAGACATGCCGACCGACTCTTATGATTTCATTGTTTTCATGGGTGATTATTTTGATTCATGGGAAAACCAGTGGCCGGATCAGGGAAACAACTTTAAATCAATCTGCACTTTTGTTCGGGAAGATAGAACTCACAGAAAACTCCTCCTGGGAAATCATGACTGGAGTTATCTCAGTAAAACAAAAAATGGTTCTGGAGTTTCAGGTCATCAGATAGATAAGATTGAAGAAATCAGAAATCTGCTTACAGAAAATCATGACATTCTGGATATAGCATTTGAATGTGATGGTATTGTTTTTTCTCATGCCGGATTTTCTCGAACCTGGATAAAGTCTGTGTATAAAGTTTTATGGGATGCTGAAAAACTCTGGTCTATTGATTATCTGAATGAAGAATGGCACAAACTTTCTTTCAATCCTCATGATGAAGCTTTTAATTATGCTTTCGAAGAACTTTTGGATTGGTATGGATTTTTCAGTTCCTCTGGCAATGAAATTACTCAAGGTCCACTCTGGATCAGACCGGAAGCTTTGATTAAAGATGCAGCATATCCGGTTCAGGTTGTTGGCCATACAGAATATTGTCTTGGAGATTTTATTGTTCTTTGTGATAAGGATTTATCGTATGACCAGAAAAATACTGTAATTGCAACTGATTCAAAATATCATCAAATCTTTGGAACGATTGATACTAAGCAACTGCCAGCTGATAAAATGCTTCTTTTGGATTTTAATAAGTTCTACAAGAAAACGATGAAATGCATTAATGACATTAAGAGCCAGCAATTTAGTCACATGGATTATAAAAAAGAATTTGTAATGGAAAAGCTCAGGGCTGCTTATGGTGATAAACTTGCTGAAAGATATTATAAGATGTTTTTTGAAGAGTAATATAGGATTAAACATATTATGAACTACCTGAAGCTAAGTAAAAAAATCAGCCATGTACTACGGCATGCACCAGAGGAATTTAGTCTCAAAATGGATCGGCAGGGATTTGTTCAAATAGAGCAACTACTTTCTGGTCTTAATGCTCATAATCATTTTGGTGGAACTGTTGGTCTTAGTGATCTGGAATACATTATCGCAAACTCAGAAAAACAACGTTATGAAATTGTAGGAGATAAGATTAGAGCTTTATATGGGCATTCATTTGCAATGAGGATTCAGAAAGAAAAAGCCGAACCACCTGCAGTTTTATATCATGGAACAGCAAAAAGATTCGTAGAGTCAATAAAGGAAAAAGGCCTTCTTCCAATGGGACGCCAGTATGTACATCTTTCAACTGATGTAGAAACCGCTATCTCTGTAGGCATGCGTCGGGACGAGGATCCTGTTATTCTCGAGATTGACGCACAAGCTGCTTTTCGTAGTGGAATAAAATTCTACATTGGAAATGATAAAGTCTGGCTGTGTGATGAACTACCGGTTAGGTATATCAAAAATCTTCCATGATTTGTCTCAGAAATAAAAAAGCCATCTGAAGCAAGTTACTTCTTATTTCCCTACTACAAGCTGACCAGCAAAGGCCAGCCCTACTCCTACAGCCACACTCAGTGCAACATAAAGAACAGCAAGTCCGATGTGTCCTGTTTTTATAAGAGTCTCTGTTTCTAGCGCAAAGGTTGAGAAAGTAGTAAAGCCTCCGCACAAGCCGGTCTTTATAAAAAGTACAGTCTTTGGGGAAAGCGAACTATTCTTAACTGCGAGAGCTGCAATCAGGCCAATTACAAAACATCCGAGAAGATTTATCACCAGAGTTTTTACTGGAAAGGCAAATGGTTCTTTGAGTGGAATCAGACCTATCAGATATCTGAGGCAGGCTCCAATTCCGCCACCTAAAGCTACTATTAAACAATTCAACATATCTTTCCTCAATATTATTAAATTAATTCTAAATCTCCAGCGACGTTATCGTTTAATTCAAGAGTACTACATATTGGCAAAATTACAATATTTTTGCCAATATGTAGTACTTATATTTTATTTACACATTCACAAAAATAGCTACTCTAGAGCTTTAGCTATTTCTTTAATTGTATATAAATATTTCATAATAATTTACCAGCTTATATCAGTTCTCAACTATCTTATCATTTCTACCTTCACTTATTATAAACCCAAGAATAGAATTTTGTATAATCAAAACACTATGGTAAAATAATTAGATTTCCAATAAATATGAGGTAATAAAATGAAACTCTTCGGTAACAGAAAAAAGAAGGAACCTACCGTACATTTCGATCCCGAAACTCAGTATGCCGTAATCCGCTCTTCAATCTGCACCGGAGAAAAAGTCGCCGGCTTCAAAACCAAAACAGACGGTCACTTCACCGAAGTAATGCTCATACGTTCTGCGGCTGATGAAAAAGAATTCAAGGAAACTTACGGAGTAGAATCTTTGAAAGTTGAATACTAGCGGGGAATACAAGAATCGAACTTGTATAGGCGGATTAACAGTCCGCTGCACTAACCATTGTGCTAATTCCCCAATGACGGAAGCTACAGGACTCGAACCTGCATGGAGATACAATCTACCGCCAGTTTTCAGGACTGGTGCCTTACCAATTAGGCTAAACTTCCAGAAAAGGTTGATACGGGAGTTGAACCCGTTTTATTGGGATGAAAACCCAGTGAACTAACCGTTATTCTAATCAACCAAAATACGGAGCCGGATGGATTCGAACCATCGGAGTCTCTGATGAAACTCGCCGGTTTAGCAAACCGGTACCTTAAACCACTCGGACACAACTCCAGATTATAGTCTGCACCAGAATCGAACTGGTATTTTCTGATAGAAAGTCAGATGTGCTGACCGTTGCACCAGCAGACCAGATAAAGGGAGATACCTGAGATTCGAACTCAGAATGCCTGCTCCACGGGCAGGAGTGTTACCTTTACACTAGTAACTCCATAAAAGAGAACCTGATGGGAGTCGAACCCACGATCGCGGTTTTGCAGACCGCTGCCTTAACCAGCTTGGCTACAGATTCTATAAGCCCGGAGAGAATCGAACTCCCGTGAGTAGTTTTGGAGACTACCGTTCTACCACTGAACTACGGACTTAAATTGTCACGCGCTGAGTTCTTCCTCGTCCTCATCGTCGATCACTGTTTCTACGAGACTGGTGACGACGAGGTCGTCCATTGGAACGGCGAGGATTTTGGCGAGGACGACGAGGTTGTCGATGGTGGGCATGTTTTTGCCGGCGAACCAGTTGTAGATGGTCTGGACGTATGGAAAGTCCATGATGATCTGGAGCTCGCGGGCGGTGATGCCCTTATCTTTCATTACTGTTTTGATTTTTGCACCTGTGGCAGCTAAGTCCAGTACAGGTTTAAGATATGTAGTTTTCACGTTGATTACTCCTTTAATTCCGGAGCTTCAACGCCTTAAGGAAGGACTACGCCAAAACTCCGTTTACAAAAATTGACTTACAGTTCGACGAACTGTGTTCGCAACAGCTTTCATGATTTTCACACCACGAATGTTCAGAGAAATTACATTCCGACCAGGAATGATTTCCACTATGGTTGAGACAATGAAGATTTGAATAATAACTGTTCATAGCGTTCATCTCTGAACCTCCTGAAAAATCTGAGCCGGCACAAGCCAACTTTTGCGTCGTTTCAACGCTTGTGACTTTACTATATCATCAGAAAAAAGTTTTGTCATTAAAGACGTTCTTTAATTTTTCGTGTATAATAAGTCCATATTTTGGGGATGTAGCTCACCTGGCTAGAGCATTACAATGGCATTGTAAGGGTAGTCGGTTCAAGTCCGATCATCTCCACTAAACGGTAATGCTGATGAATCGAAAATCTTTGAAGACAATTCTGATTTCTTCTATGTGCGGTTTTGTGATTGCGCTTTTGGCTTCCTGCGCATCAACTGATTTTAAGGCAGAGAAGAAGACGATTGAGCTGAAGGGAAATCCGACAACGGGTTATTCATGGTTTTATGAAATCGAAGATGATTCGGTAATCAGCATTGAAGAAGATGTGAAGTATCTTGGGGCCAAGGGGATGGTTGGCGCTCCGAGTCTTTTTACTTACACGGTTACCGCGCGTAAGGCCGGTACCACAAAAATCACTTTTGAATATAAGCGTCCCTGGGAAACTCAGCCTGCTCTGGAAACTAAGGTTTATGAAGTTTCTGTTGATGATCAGGGCAGGCTTGTAATTTCGGAATAAGACCCGCGGGTTTCTAAATCAGTTTTTTCAACTGTTCAAGTCTCAAAAGATAAGCATTTGCATTTACAAGGCAGATTGGTGTTGTGGCCAGTGTGATCCACCAGAAGCAGAAGGAATAAATCAGACGATCGAAGTTCTCGCTTGTGCTGTTTGATTTCATTATAAAAATGCAGATGATGAATACTACGCTGCTGAAGAAGAAGGGCAGGGCCGAGAAAAACTTGAAGCGGTTGCAGACTC
>JAEEGJ010026059.1_pt1 | contig 11896 bp, 7 predicted proteins | sample 8958761 | NCBI WGS metagenome assembly JAEEGJ01 (sample SAMN16246546, study PRJNA631951) | gut metagenome | biome: gut microbiome; feature: rumen; material: RS-attached | host: Bos | place: Iran: Karaj | collected 2018-10 | reverse complement strand
CTCGCCTGTTTCTTTCTTGAAGAACTTGACAAACTGCGAGGCATCGCCGATATAAAGCTTCTCGCCGATGGATTCAATCATTTCGTTAGACGACGCAAGCATTGCCTTTGCCAAAAGGATAGTATGCTCGTTAATCCAGTCCATTGTCGTCTTGCCTGATTTTTGCTTGACGACATCGGCCAAATGGCCTTTTGTGATGTTCAGTTCGTTGGCATAGTATTCTGGTTTGCGGACAGGGTATTCCTGTGTCATCAGCAGTCGTGTGAAACCGTTCATGATTTCCAGCGCACGGTCGGGCAATGCAGGAGAGACTGGACGGTCAAGTTCTTGATGGAGGGCGTGGATGCCGTATAGCAATGAGATGATAAGATAGTTCACCCCCTGCCGATTGATAGACCGAGACTTGATTATCTGCTCCATCAGTCTGAAGTAGTTTTCCACCACGCGGCGGTCGCTGTCGGACAACACGATATGCCTCTCCTTGTAGTCTATCAATCCGAGGTGTTCGACCTCTGGGATGCGGAATGCAATGCAAAAAACATTGTAGTTATCCGACTGCTCTTTCTTAATCAACACACTGTTTGCCGGGATTATCAGCAGGTGGCCTTCCTTCAGATTATATTCGTTATAGGAGACGTTGATGGTTGTATTACCTTGGCGAACAAGGATGATACGGTGCTCCGGGGTGCGGGTAGGGCGACCTAAGACAACCCTGTGCACATACGGCTCAAAATTCATTATCAACGATATGGTGTCGCTGAAATAATTGTCCCCGAAACGGTCAAAAAGACTCATCTGCTCCCGTATGGAATTGTCAATTACATGGACACTTTGTCTATCATTCTTTTGCATTGTCATATAGTTCTTTAAATAATTTGCAAAGATACAAAAAACATTCTGGATGGAGAAAAAAAAGGAATTATTCCGAGCATTTAACCATTATCTCCGTGTATTTGACCTTTCCCAGTCCGCTGAATGGCAGTACTTTTGCATCAGAAAACGAAGACAAAAAAGTTTTCAACAAGTGATTAAGAAATCAAGCAATTAAGGCAAAAATAAGTAGTTATTAACCATCAAAAATATCAAAAAATGAAGAAATTTTTCGTAATGTTTTTTGTGGCAGCATCGCTGCTCACGGTCTCCTGCACCAAGGAGAATGACCCCAACGCAATCACCGAAGCCAATCTCGTAGGCGAATGGGGATGGCCGAGCAACCATGAGATGAAAGGCAGTAAGATCATCCTCAATGCAGACCATACCGGCGGCGGCATGCCAATGAGCAAATTCAACTGGACGCTCGACGGCAACAAGTTTGTCGGCTTGTCGGTATATGGCGGCTATCGGCTGGAGATGACCATCAAATCTATCAATGGTGACAAGATGGAGGTGGAAGGCCAGCATCAGCTCATCGACAACGACGGCAATGTGATTCGCGTCGAGCACACAGCCACAGGGACGCTGGTGAAGACCGTCACCACGCAGTCGCCCACGCTGACGACAGACCTCATGGTCGGAACTTGGAACTTTGATGCAGACGACCATCTTCTCAGATGGGACATGACGGTGAACAGCGACGGCACATGTGTTGACAATGGTTCCAATTGCACATGGACAATCAACGGCTCCGAGTTCAACTGGGTTCATGAGACCTTGAACGAATCATTTACAGCCGAGTCAATGACCTCGACTGCCATGAAAATCACGCTGCATGGGACTTATGTGACTTCCCACGGAAGTACGTATCACGGCACCCTCACGAAAAACCTCTAATAAATTGCATTGACCAACCTCCTCTACGGCGTGTAAAAGCTGCTGCAAATCAAGAATGACTAATTAAAAAGTTTTGTGTGTAATGTGTAGATTGTCAACCAAATACCCCCCCCATGCAGAAGTCCGGCAATTATTCGTTGTTAAATGAAAAAAAAGTTGTACTTTTGCATTCAAAAAATCAAAAATTAAACCCCATCTTATGAAAAAAGTATTCTTAATATTTGCAGTGATATTAATGCATGGCATGGCTCTACGGGCACAGCAGTGCGACACCGTTACCACGTTGCCGTGGTTTAACGACTTTGCCACCGACTACGACTGCTGGACGACCGTTGGCAGTGCCGGTTGGAACCTGTTTGTTTCGTCGAGCGGGGCTGTAAGCATAGTGGCCGACCATATCGCCGGAGGCACCGCTCAGCGCATTATCGCGTCACCGGCGGTGACGCTGCCTGCCGACAGCACGGGTCTGCGGCTGCATTGGAAGATGAAACGCCGTTATAGCGGCTCCGCGAGATATATGGTGCTTGTCACCACTGCCAGCCGCGACAGTTTGGCGGGCTACGACACACTCGTTAATGCTTTCTGTAGCAATGCGGGCAATTTGGCACCCTTCAGCCTCAGTCTTGCCGACTATGCGGGACAGACGGTGTCGATAGCCTTCTGCCTACCGCTCCAAGGTAGTCAGTCGCGAGGCTTGGAGATTGGCGATGTCGCTATCTACAGCGACCGTATGGCAATAGGCACTCTCTCAGGTCCCGACTACTGCGTCGTGGGCGACAGCGCGACGTTCACTCTTAGCCTGTCGCAGGGCGACACCACAGGCCTTGCCTACGCGTGGCATAGCTTGCTGACCGGTGCCACGGGTTCCGACTCGACGTTCTCCATTGTCCACACCGCTGCAGGTTCCGACACGTTGTCGGTCACCGTCAGCAACGCCTACGGCACTATCACCTACCGCAAGCCGATTACCGTCTACGCCTGCCCCACCATCAGCACCTTCCCTTGGACGGAAGGTTTCGTGCAGAACGGCTCCTACAGCGCCTGCTGGGTGGTCGACAGATACAGCCACAGCAATGGCAGTTACTTTACCTGCAACGACGAGGACGGCAACAGCTTGACTGTTAACAATTACTTATCGGCCTTCAGTGGCGGATACCTTATCACCCCCACCATCCAACTGCCCGCAGATGTCACGAACCTCTCGTTGGTATTGACCTATCGAAACTGCGGTATGGAGGTGCGTGTGGGTCCGGCCTCTGCCACCGACACAGCCCTCTTCAACAATGTTATCTTCCATGAGGAGCCGTCGGGCAACAGGCTCAAGGTGCGCAAAATTCCTCTTGAATCCTTCGCTGGGCAGACTCTCCGGATGGCTCTGGTGCGTTTCGGTAGTGGTGCCACTTCGTATGTGGTCAGCGTAGGCATCGACTACGACACGCTGCCCAAGTTGCATGCCCTCACAGTCCCCGCCAAGGTGCCGACAGGCGAAGCCGTCTTATGCACCGCACCCCTGCGCTATGGCAGCACCGACAGCCTGCACTACACATGGCATTCCACCCTTGGCGGCACTTTCACCACCAACGCCTTGGGCGACAGTGCTTGGATAACATACGCTATAGGTGATGCGACCGACACAGTCACCGTGATGGTATCTAATCTCTACGGCAGCGACACCCTGAGCAATACCCTTCAAGTCATCGACTGCTCCCCCGCCGTCGCCCTCCCGTGGTTGGAGAATTTCTACAACGGCAGCCTCTGCTGGTACAAGCCCGCAGGCAGCAACTGGCACGATGCCATACCCAACCAATATTCCACCGACGGCGAGCGTGCCCTCATCTCGCTGTGTACGGGCGATACCATGGACCAATGGGTAGTTTCCAAGGCAATAGACATCCCAGCCGACACTAACGAAGGCGTTATCCTAGAGTGGGATGTGGCTACGAATATGACCGATATGGCATACCAGCCCTACTACGACGTGCTGGTGAGCATCGACAGCGACCGTACCAACCTTGCCGCCTACCAATTGCTGCAGACCGACAGCACAGGTATATCGGCCGCTGGCAGCATGTGGATAAATAAGAGCCACCGCATTGCAAGTTTGGCTGCATACGCTGGGCATACCATCTATCTGGCCTTCCGCAACCACCCTGTGAACTACGGCAGTAATAGCGTGACGCTGGTGGTGGACAATGTGTTGGTGCGTAGCACCGCCGTGCCGGTCATCAGATTCGAAGCACCGCAGAGTGTTGAAAGCTACGACACGGTAGTCTACGAGTGCAACCTGACCGAGGGGCGTCCGTGCAGCTACACATGGTACAGCACATTGCTCGACACTACCGTCGTGATTACTGATTCTCATTTTCACGTATTCTACACCCTTGGAGGCACCGACACCATCACCGTCACTGCCACCAACGCCTATGGCAGCGCCACCGACACGGCAGTGGTATATGTGGCCGACTGTGCACCTCTTGCAACACCTTGGATGGAACTCTTCAGCTCAGTGGCAGGTACGCAGTTTTATGTGGCTGGCTCACTGCCCGACTGCTGGCATAGCTCTTGGAACGGCACCAACTCCGCCATTGCGCCGCATGTCATCAACTACCACCAGAATACATCCATCAATGCCTATGTCTCGGACAATCAGGCATTGTATCTGGATGCGGGTTTCTCCTCCGACGGATGCGACAGCGTAATTGTGGTGGAAAGCCCCGTCATTGCCGGCGGGTTGAGCAACAAGTGGCTCTCGTTCTTCTATATGCAGGAGAGTGCCACCAATGGCACGCTGAGCGTGGGCTACATGCACGACAGCACCTTTGTGAGCCTCGCCACTATGCCACAGCAGACGACGGGACGCACCGTGAGGATATTCCTCGACAGCCTGCCTGCCTACGCAGAACGCCTTGCCTTTCAGTGGCAGGTACCTTCTTGGTGGTGTGTTATCATCGACAGTGTGCAGCTCATAAGCTTCGACTCGGTGCCCGTGGTCCATATCGCCACCTCTGCCGCAGGAGGCGACAGCATCCTTTTCCATGCCAATCTGACCAATGGCGTTGCCAGCGGCCTCACCTACGCATGGCACTCCACTATGGTCGCTGCCGGACAGGCTTCTATGACAGCGTTTGGCGACTCGGCCTACATCGTCTATACCGCCCTTGGCACAGACACGGTCAGTGTGGTTGCTACCAACGCCTACGGCACCGACACGGCGCGAGTGGTGTATACATTCATGGGCTCGCCTGTTGCTGTCATCAGCGGTCCCTCGGCAGTATACTCTGACGACACGGTCACTTACACCGCCGTTCTGACCAATGGCTCCCATACCGGCCTCAGCTACAGTTGGCAGTCCGCCATGGTCGATGCAGGTAATGCAATGCTTACATCCGCTGGCGACTCTATGCGGATTGTCTACCTCGCAGGCGGCACCGACACGCTGACCCTCACCGCCACCAATGCATTCGGCACTAGCACGACCACCAGCACGGTCGATGTCACAGGGTGTCATATCAACACTTTCCCATGGCATGAAGGCTTCGAGAACGGCTTGGGCGACTGCTGGAGCACGTGGAGCAACAACACTGGCAGCGCAATGTACAGCTGGTTTGTGGCAAACTCTAGTCATAGTTCTCATAGTGGCAGCTGTTGCATAGAATCTGCCAACCTCACTGGCGCAATTGACACTACGCAGGATTGGCTGATGATGCCGCCTATTGATGTGCCTTCGACTATCAGTTTGAATCTTTATTTTTATGTATGCTTCAGGGGCAACCTCTATCATGATTGTCCCGGCCTGACTATCGTGGCCTCAACACAGGGTCGTGGCAATCGTGCATTCTTCACCGACACACTCTATTTCGAACAAAACCATACTGGCGATATCCGTACTTCCGACTATGTGCTGCGCAGTGTGTCGTTGGAAGCCTATATGGGCCAGACCGTGTGGATTGCCTTTGTGCACGGGAATAAGGCTATCAATCTCGCACTTGACGACATCAGCATCGTCAATGGTGCCGAATGGCGTACGGTTACCGTGTTCAGTGCCGACACGGCTTTGGGCACAGTTACAGGTGGAGGTATCTATCACGACAGTAGTTGGGTGACCATCGCGGCACAGCCGATGGAACCGTCAGCCGATGGACGTTATGCCCGGTTCGTCGGTTGGAGTGATGGCGACAGCAACAACCCGCGTCGGGTATTCGTAGTCAGCGACACCACCTTCACCGCCATCTTCGAAGCGGAGCAGCAGCACCAGATTGAGGTCGTTGCCAACGACACAGAGCGCGGAAGCGTGACTGGCGGTGGACTCTACTACTTAGGCGACACCGTCACCCTTACCGCCACGCCATACGAAGGCTATCGTTTTGTTGGGTGGAGCGATGGCGATACCTCCAATCCGCGCACCGTGATCGTGACGGGCGATGCCATCTACACAGCCCTGTTTGAGCCCGTCGTGGGCATAGACGGAATAGGGGACGCTCCATACAAAGTGTATGTACGCCAAGGCCGTGTGATAGTGGAAGGCGTGGAGAACGAGCGTGTGCAGATATTCGACCTCATGGGTCGCCGCCACTCAACGAACAAACGCCTGCCTCGCGGAGTCTATCTAGTCCGCATCGGCAACGCATTCACAAAGAGGGTGATGGTTTTGTAATTGAAAATTGAAAGTTGAAAGTTGAAAAATTGCATCTCGTGGTAACGGCCAATAACCCGTTGCGAGCAAAGCAATTTTTCAACTTTTTTCTATCGTTCCCACGTCGGTTTCGCCACTGTGAAGCCTTGCAGGGTAGTGAGAAAGTTCCTCGAATCGTTTACATATATCCGTTACTTATTCTATATTTATTCTATCGTTATTCTATTTATAATAGTATAACTAAGGTATAAATAAGGTATAACTATAGGATAAATGTAAAAGGAACGGTGGAGTTATGAGGAAATAGAGGTGTGGGTAGGGTGGGTTTGGGGGGAGATGAAAGAGCTTTCTGTATATGTGGAGGAAAAGTTGTATCTTTGCAGCGTGAATAAGAGGTTGCTTTACGAGATTTCGATTATCAGACCGCTGATTATCTTTCTGTTGGTGGTGTATCACTCGCTGTGTGTTTTCACCGGGGGGTGGGTGCCGCCACAGGGGGTGCCGTCGAACGATGTGTATTGGTGGCTGGGGCATCTGATTAGCGGCTTCCGCATCGAGACGATTGCCTTTGTGGGAGGTTATGTGTTTTGCTATCAGTGTGTGGAGCTAGGGCGAAGGCAGGGTTTCGTGGGCTTTGTGTGGAAGAAGTTCAAGCGGCTGATTATTCCTTGCTTTGTGTTTGGCATTGCCTATTATCTGCTGTTTAGGTTTAATGCGGCACGCTTCACGTGGCGGGTGGCGTTTTGGCGGGTGGCCAACGGGATAGGGCATTTGTGGTTTCTGCCGATGTTGTTTTGGTGTTTCTTGGCGTGTTGGCTGGTGGACAGGCTGCTACAGTGGTTGCGCGAGAGGCATGAGGCGTGGTACCGCCCTGTGGGATGGGTGCTGTTGGTGGCGTTGGCAGGGGTGTCGCTGCTGCGGGTGACGGGGTTGAAGATGGGGTTGTCGCGTGCGCCTTATTTCTTGTTTTATTTCTATTTGGGGTATTGGTTGCGGGCGTTGCGGAAGGATGGGAGAGGGGCGAGAGGAGATGGCTGGACGGTGGCGGCGTTGTGGGGAGTGTATGTGGTGTTTCTGCTGCTGCATTTACAGGCCACGAACCTGTATCTGCCGGGGTGTGCGTTTAAGTGTCCGCGATGGCTGCAGGGTTGTTCGCAGACGGTGTTGCACCTGCTGACGCTGGGACATACGGCAGGGGGGATATTGGCGGTGTATGCCACGACGATGCTGTGGCTGAGGCGACATCGCACTGAAGAGGCCCAGCCTAGTGGGTGGCTGCGGGAGTGCTCGCGGTTGTGCTATGGGGTGTATGTGCTGCACATGTTCTTTATGCAGCCGATATATTTCTTCTCGGGTTTTCCGCAGTGGTGCTGCGGTAGTGCAGTGGGGGTGTGGCTGATGCCGTGGGTGGTGCTGGCGGTGACTCTGGCGTTGAGCGTGGCGGGCACCTGGCTGCTGCTGAAGACGCGAGTGGGACGTTTTTTGATAGGGTGAGTTGAGAGTTGAAAGTTGAGAGTTGAAAGTTGCTATTGTGCTCAATAAAAAATTAAAAGCCCCTCGCAGATGCGGGAGGCTTTTAGTCTAAAACCTAAAACAAATTACTTTCTACTCAGATTTCTTGGCGTACTTTTTGTACTTGCTCATGAACTTATCGACGCGTCCGGCGGTGTCAACCAGTTTCAGCTTGCCGGTGAAGAAGGGGTGCGAGGTGTTGGAGATTTCCAACTTGACCACGGGATATTCGTTGCCGTCGGTGTAGGTGACGGTCTCCTTGGTGGCGGCGCAGCTCTTGGTGAGAATCATGTTGTCGTTAGACATGTCTTTGAACACAACGAGGCGATAGTTCTCGGGATGGATTCCTTTTTTCATGTTTTTTCTGTGTGTTTTGCCGTTTTAAGCAGTGGCTCTTAAACGATTGTTATTATTTTGTTTATCTTACTATTATCAGTTCAAAAAGCACCGTTTTTGGTGTTGTTTTGAGGTTGCAAAGATACGAACTTTTTCTGATATGGCAAGATTTTTTTTATTTTTTTGCAGCGTTTTTTTATGTTTGACATACCCCGCCACTGGCGTGGCACCCCTCTCAAGAGGGGATGAGATGCCGCACGCAAGGTCAGAATTTGAGGCTGAGGGTGGCGGAGGTGATGATGTCCTGCTTCTGCACACCTTTGGGCACTAGGCTGTGGTATTCGTAGTTGAAGTTGAGGTCGAGCGACATGTGGGTGGTCAGCTTGGTGCTGAGGCTGGTGATGCTGCTGACGATGTAGTCGTCTGCGAAGTCGGTGATGGAGGGCTGGTAGAAGGTGATATGCTTGATGGTGACATAGTCGGTGATGCTTTGCCGAGCCTTGAAACGTAGCGAGAAACGGTTGACCTGGGGTTTGAGGCGTTCAGACTCGGGGATGAGACCATCGGCGTTGTACTTGAAGTAGTAGACATAGTCGTAGACATAGGCCGCGCTGAGGGAGTAGTCGCACTTCTCGTTCCAGAAGAGGCGGTATTTGACACCGGCGAGGAAGCTGAGTTTGTATTCGTAGCCTTTGAACTTGTTGTTGTAGTAGGTCAGCGACACAAAGGGCGACCAGCGGTCGTATTGCCAGAGGTCGAACTTCATGTTGGCGGTGAGGCTCTTGTCGAACACCACCTTGTCCTTCATGCCGTAGACGATGGCGTAGTTGGCGTCGAAGGCGAGGGTGCTGTCGTTGCGCTCGATGGCGCCGTTGTTGTTAAAAATGGTGGTATTGACGTTACCCGATTTCATTTCGCCACCGAAACCGAGGCGGTAGCTCCATTTGCTCTGTGCCGACAGGGAGGTGACAGCGGCAAGCAGGAGAATGATAGATAGTGTTTTGCGCATAGTTGGATTGATTTGTTCAAAGATACAAAGTTACACAAAATATCTTATTATGGAAAAAAATCGTACCTTTGCAAAAAAAATGACACCATGAAGAGATTGTTTACATTGTTGCTTTTATCGGCGGTGCTGTCGGGTGGCATGGCATTGGCACAGAATGAACAGCAGCCCGAGACTGACCCTGTAATCTTGAACCGTATCGACCAGTGGCAGGATTTGAAGTTTGGCTTTATGATGCATTGGGGTATCTATGCGCAGTGGGGCGTGGTGGAGTCGTGGAGCATCTGCAACGAGCCGTGGATTGACCGCAAGGGGGCACCCTATGTGGAGTATAAGCAGCAGTATCAGGCGTTGAACCGCACGTTCAATCCCACCCAGTTTCGTCCCGACCAGATGGCGGCAGCCGCCAAGCGGGCAGGCATGAAGTATGTGGTGTTCACGACCAAGCATCACGACGGGTTCTGTATGTTCCGCAGCGCGGAGACGGACTACAGCGTGGCGGGCAGGGAGTGCCCCTATAGCCGCACGGTGCAGCCCGACATCACTAAGGCAATTGTTGATGCTTTCCGTGCGCAAGGGATGTGGACGGGGCTTTATTTCTCTAAGCCCGACTGGCACCACAAGGACTATTGGGCTCCCGAATGGGCTACGCCCGACCGCAATGTGAACTACGACATTGCCGACCACCCTGAGCGTTGGGAACGGTTCAAGCAGTTTACCCACAATCAGATTCGCGAGCTGACGCATAACTATGGCGACATAGACATACTGTGGTTGGACGGTGGCTGGGTGCGCCCCGAATGGAGTGTGAACGAGGAGACCGAGCCGTGGCTGGGTTGCTACCGCCGCATACAGGACATCGACATGCCGCGTCTGGCCGCTATCGCCCGCGAGAACAACCCCGACTTGATTATCGTGGATCGTAGCGTGGGGGGACGTTATGAAAACTACCGCACGCCCGAGAAGCAGGTGCCAGACACGTTGCTGCCCTATCCGTGGGAGACCTGCATGACCATGGGCGACAGCTGGTCGTATGTACCTAATGATCATTATAAAAGCACCAACCAGCTCATCCACATGCTCTGCGACATTGTGGCAAATGGAGGCAACCTGCTGCTCAATGTGGGCCCTGATGCCGAAGGCCGCCTGCCGCAGGAGGCGTTGCAACGCATGGAGGAGATAGGGCAATGGTTGGAGTTGAACGGCGCTGCCATCTATGGCACCCGCCCGCTATACCCTTACAGTCAAGGGAATGTCCGCTATACGCAAAGCAAGGACGGCAAGCATCGTTATGCCATCTGTCTGCTGGAGGAAGGTGAGCACCACAGCCTCACGGTCGAGCTGCCCTTTGTGGTGAAGAAGGTGCGTCCGCTGGCACCTACCGCCAAGCGCAAGGTCACTTGCAAGACGGGCAAGAACTCGACGGTTGTCAGTATCACCGCCGCCGGCATATTGCAGCACGCCGTAGTGCTGGAATTCTAAGAAGTAAGACTAGGCTTAGGCTGGTTTTTAGGGGTATTAGTTGATAGGTGTAGGAGTAAGTGCTGGCGCACAAATTGGTGGGACAACACTACTTACTCCAGAAATTCCCACTAGCCAACGAACTTCTGCAGACAGATTTTTGAATAAACTTACTCACAAGATGGTTCCTATTCCTGGATTATTATTCTAATTATAATTATATGTTAAGTATATTGGTGCATTTCGTTTTTTTCATTACTGTTTGTGGTTAGTTTTCAAATAGATCGGTTAAATATTAGGAATATCGTTCAGTTAATCCTTTTAATGATTTGCATAATATGTAGTGCAATATCCGCATACAAATGGTACAAATCTACTTCTGAAGAGTACAACGAAGTGTTGGACAAATACAGAAACATTTATTTCGAAGGGGAAGTTATATCTTCATATACGAAAAGGAATTCCTCTTTGTTGTATATTAGAATAGATTCTGCAAACATAGACTATCATTATAGTTACAAAAGAGGAACTGCCGCTTTAAGAATTAAGGATGGCATTGCCACTCTCCCAATAGGAATGATCGATTTGAATAACGTTGCAGACTCAATAAAGGTCAATGCTGATTATGTGATTGTCAACAAAAACAACAGTTCGATGATTAACTATATTACAGGCAATGACACATTGACCTTGCCATTATCTTTTTGGCCAGGCAAACTAAATGAGCTTGATTTTTCTGAAACGATCCGGCCTGAGGATTATCTCTAAACAACCTTGCACGCAACAAGTAACTCTAAACACCACCCACGGCAAGAATGTGATTTTTCGCCGTGGGTCTTTGTTGGGTTACTTGCAGAGTGCAAGAGCGAGATTGACATTCCCGGATGGAAATTAGTGTTAACGCATTGCAAATCTTGGTGACACTATCATTATACGTCAGATTGCCATTTCCCAGAATCGAACCGCCAGATTGGCTTTTACCATGCCATTGCCCACCAGCATACACGTGATAACTCTCGCGATATTGCAAGTCCCTTCGAGTAACCATGTTTCCAAGGGTCTATCAACATAGGGCGTTCTTCCAGAGCAGCTTTTTCTCGGTTTTTCCAGAAATTACCTGGGCAAGCCTCTAAAACATAAATAACAAGGTCGTCTGGAATAATTTCACCCTCTACTAC
>JAEEGJ010026057.1_pt1 | contig 11898 bp, 9 predicted proteins | sample 8958761 | NCBI WGS metagenome assembly JAEEGJ01 (sample SAMN16246546, study PRJNA631951) | gut metagenome | biome: gut microbiome; feature: rumen; material: RS-attached | host: Bos | place: Iran: Karaj | collected 2018-10 | reverse complement strand
TGTAAGCAGGTCGCGTAGGCATCGGTCGTTCTGCCACCTGACACCGCATTTCTTAGGGTCGGCAGTAAATGTGAATGGTGCGGCAATTTCTTCTGCACTCATCTTGTCAATCTGTTCGTTCAGTTTTGCATAACCATCAGCTATGGCGGTTAAAAGTTCCTGTTTTGTAGTTGGGTTTGCCATTGTGTTTTTATCAATATTGGTTTGGTAAGGCAAATTAATTTTTACCGAAAGTTGCTTTGTATCAGTGATATCCGTTAATCGCATTTTGCCATCTACAGACCGCAGTTTTAAACCGTGACAAACTGTCACGGTTTGATTTCCTTCTTCTTTTAGACTCTCGCTTCCTATTCGTCCTCGTCCAATACTATGTCGTCAACATTGTCGGGCAAGTCCATGCCGAACTTGATGGTAATCTTGTTCTTGTTCTGGCTGGCCTCGTCGATTGGAGCAAAAGTAACCTTGTCCGATGGAATTCCCTGTCCTGAGAAGTATTCACGCAGATTTCTCTCGCGCATACCGTTCATCATCTTGTACATTCCTTCGAGTTCTGTGCCCGAATAAAGTTTCATGGCAGCCTCGGTGGTGTTGCGGGCATTGGCCTTCGCCTTGGCATAGTCAACCAGTTTCGTGTCCTTGTCGCGCATAGCCTGGATTGCCTTGTATTCCTCCACTGTGAGTTCCTCACGGGTCTTGCCGGTTTCTTCCAGGTAGCAGTCCATCTTCAGTCGGAACAAAGCAATCTGGTTCAGGTTGGTGGTCTTGTCGAGCGACTGTGTTATCGACATCTTTACATCGGGCTTGCTTGCAAGTATCTCCTTTAGTTCTTCCGACAACTTGTTGAGCTGCTGGTAGTTCTCGACGGTAAGAGTGCGATCGGTAATGTCCATGTACATGTCACGGAAATTATCCTCGCCACCATTCTTCTTGAATGCATCGAACGGACTTGTAGCAATCTTTACCATAAGGTTGCAGAATGTCTTCCATATAATTTTTCCTAGCTTGAACGACGGATCGTCGATGTTGCCGGTTACAGGCAGGTCAATCGAAATCTTCTTGTTCCTGTCGGACAAAATGTACAGACCGGCCTTCAGAGGAATATGTCCGTATTCGGCCTTCACATCCTTGCGCTTTTTCTCAACCGTGCAGTTCAAGATATTGAGTTCGTTGGAACTGTTGAGGTAGTTGTTGGTGATTGTGCTTATGCTCGACAACGACAAAATACCGTCGGTAAGAGGGTAGGCGGTATAGTGTACGCAGTATGGCGACATGTCTTTCAGCTTTATGTTCTTCAGCGATACATTGAGCTTCATGTTGTCGAAATTAGACAATGAGCCTACAAACGAACCTTTCAGTTCACCCTTGTCGCCAACCTGTGCCTTAAGTTTTGCATCAAACTGCGAAACAAGGTTCAAGTTATTGGCAGTAACGTTGATGTTTGTTATCGGCAGTACAAACTTTTCAAGCAAGGAATTGTCTGTATAAACTATGTTTGAATTGTCAAGAGTGAATTTCTTGATTGTCAGGTTCATATCACCACTCGACTCGGCATTGTCCTCTTCTTCGTCGGCACTATCTTCAATGAAAAGTTTGTCGATATTGTCGGTAAGTGTGTCGTAGATTATGTACTCGGTCTTTATGCCGTTGATGAGTATTTCGTTGAAAGCGAACAAGTTCTTCTCGATGTCAATCTTTTCGATTCCAACCTTAATTTTGTCGGCAGTAATCACATCGTTTTCGTCCATGTCCTTCAATACGATGTCGTTGATTTCGACGTCACCGCTTGCAACAATGTTCATTATGTGCTCGGTAGAACCTTTGACAGAAATCTTCGAGGTGAGTTTGCCGTCGAACGATGAAACATTCATGCTTTCCTTGAGATACGGGAAAACTGGTGCCAACGAGAAATCCTCAAGGTCGATGTCAAGGTCATACTTGCCGTTTTCCATTCCATAAGCCACCTGCAGACCAAGTCTTCCGCCTTCGGCAAAGTCGAGGTTGATGCCAACGTCGGTATCTTCACCGCTGAAGTAGATATGCGGAATTTCAAGCTGCAAGTTGCCCATATCGAACTGACTGCCTATTGCAACATCGCGGTAATCAACTTCGCCACCCTTCAAGGTGATGTCGTTCAAGTTGATAATCCAGTTTGTGCTATCCTCTTCTTCCGGTTCTTCCTCGTCGGAAGCATAGAAGTCAATCAGGCTGTCGAAGTTGAACGCATCGCCGTCCTGGATAATCACTGCCTTGGGGTTGATGAGTGTTATCTCGTTGAGCTTAACCTCGTTGCTGATGAGCTTGAACGGATTTATCTTCACGATAAGCGTGTCGAACGAGCAGAACTCGTCCTTGTCGTTGAGTTCCAACATCTTCAGTCCCATAATTTTCACCTTGCCAACAAAAAGGTTGGTAGTAATCTTCTCAACCGTCACCGTACGTCCGCAAAGTTCCTTGCAGTGGTTGTTGATGTAACTTTTTGCTATCGGACCTGCTATGAAGTTCACGATAATGAGCAGAACTAGGATTACTCCTAATATTATGCACGGAATTTTAATGGCTTTCTTTACACCAGGTTTCATCGTATTATCAATTAATTATTTTTCCATTATCTTGCCGATGGCGTTGTCGTACAATTCCTTGGCATCCTTGATGAAGCCGAACGACTCGTCGTCGATTCTGAGTTCGCCCTTGGTAACGTGACCGAGCAGCGAGAACGGAATCTTTTCCTTCATCATGAAGTCAACAAAATCGTCCTCTTGGTCTTCGTTCATCGAAACAACAACTCGGCCCTGCGATTCACCGAACAGGAAGGCATCGGTACGGAATTCGCTAGCGGTTGTGATGTCGAAGCCAAGGTTGTTTGGCATTGCGGCCTCGAGCAAAGTGATGTACAGACCGCCGTCAGAAACATCGTGCATCGACTTTACAAGTTTCTTTGCAGCAAGAACCTGCAACAGTTTTGACAGTTTTACTTCAAAATCGAGGTCGAACTTCGGCGCTGGCGACTTCTTAACCCTATGATATGAATATAGGTATTCGGAGCAGTTGATGTCATCGGCGCTTTCACCTATCAAATAAATAACGTCACCCTTCTTGTCGAAGCACAGCGGAGTGTGGTTTGCCTTGTCTGGCAAAATACCGAGCATACCGATAACTGGAGTCGGGTCAACAGGTTCTGTCTTGCCAGCGATTGTTGTCTGGTTGTAGAACGATACGTTACCGCCAGTAACTGGAGTGTCGAAAGCACGGCAAGCTTCGCCCATACCTTTTATTGACATTACAAACTGCCAGTATGCCTGTGGATTGTATGGCGAACCGAAATTCATGCAGTCGGTGATTGCAACTGGCTTTGCACCTGTGCAGGCAATGTTGCGAGCAGCTTCAGCAACTGCTATTGCGGTACCCTTTTCTGGGTCAGCCTTCACGTAACGGCTGTTGCAGTCGGTTGTAAGTGCAAGTGCAGTGTTTGTACCCTTTACATTTACCATACCAGCATCCGAGGGCTTGTTGGTGGTCATGTTTACTGTGCGAACCATCGAATCGTACTGTTCGTAAACCCAACGCTTCGAAGCGATGTTCGGATGTCCTGTAAGGAATGTTGCAACATCGTGCAGGTCAACATCTTCCTCTGGAATTGAATTTATGTCAAAGTGCTTGTAGTCCTTCATGAATTCCGGCTCAACATATTCGCGTTCGTAAACCGGAGCGCCACCGCCAAGAACAAGGCTTTCGGCAGGAACTTCAGCAACAACTTCACCCTTGTACGAGAAGATGAGCTTGTCCTCGTCGATAACTTCACCGATACGTGCGCAGTTGAGGTCCCACTTTGCAAATATTTCTTCAACGATATGTTCCTTGCCCTTCTTTATGCAGACAAGCATACGTTCCTGCGATTCAGAAAGAAGGATTTCCCATGCTTCCATGTTGTTCTGGCGCAGAGGAACAAGCGAAAGGTCGATGTTCATACCGCTTTCGCCCTTTGCCGACATTTCGGAGGTCGAGCAGATAATACCAGCGGCACCCATATCCTGCATACCGACTATTGCATCGGTCTTAGCAAGTTCCAACGAAGCTTCGAGCAAAAGTTTTTCCTGGAACGGGTCGCCAACCTGGATTGATGGAATGTCGTCGGCAGAATCTTCGGTAAGGTCGGCAGATGCGAATGTAGCACCGTGGATACCGTCCTTGCCAGTTGAAGAACCAACGATATAAATAGGATTGCCCTTGCCCTTTGCGATTGCCGAAATCATGTCGTTCTTGTCCATGATACCTACCGACATTGCGTTTACAAGCGGGTTGGTGTTGTACGATTCGTCGAAATTGACTTCACCGCCAAGAACCGGAACGCCGAAAGCATTGCCATAGTCGCCGATTCCCTTAACGACGCGGCGGAGCAACCATTTTGTATGTTCGTTTTGGATATTACCGAAACGCAGTGAGTTCAGCTGAGCAACTGGACGGGCACCCATTGTGAAAATGTCGCGGTTGATACCGCCAACGCCTGTTGCAGCACCCTGATATGGTTCTACTGCCGACGGGTGGTTGTGCGATTCAATCTTGAAAGCACAAGCAAGTCCGTTGCCTATATCAACCAAACCTGCGTTTTCTTCACCAGCACCAGTAAGTAAGCAACCGCCCTTACGTGGCAAAGTCTTAATCCAGCGGATTGAGTTCTTGTACGAGGCATGTTCGCTCCACATTACAGAGTAGATGCTTAGCTCGGTGTAGTTCGGTGTCCTGCCAAGCAGTTGTTTTATCTTTTCAAATTCTTCTTCGTTGAGACCTAATGTTTTAGCATCCGAAAATTCTATGTTTTCCTTCGACATGGTATATGTTTTTTTTGTTATCAAATAAGCCACAAAGTTAAGATTAATTTTGTGTGTTTTGGTTTGAATAACGATTTTTTTTGAACAAAATTTAAGGCACTACTTAACTTTGCCCTTGCCCTCAATTACAATATTTCCACCATTATTTACAATTCCGTTCTTGGATTTTGCAAACACCTGTGCACCATCACCAACTATGAGCGTACCATTTACAATAAGCTTTGATGACCTGTCTATTTTCAGTTTCGACTTTGGTTCCAAGCGATATACACAGCCCTCCTCGATAACAATGCTACTCATTTCTTCCACACTTACCACACTACCTCTCTCCTGCACAAACTCGGATCCACGCTCACAGATAAACGATGTTGGCGGAGCAAAAAGATTGGTTATGCTATCGCGCATTGGCTGCGCAACAGTAAGGTTCTGCGTTAAGGTTATGGACTTTTTCGGAGCAAGCCTAGCCTTTTCCTTAAGCGATATACGGCCTGTCCAAATCGCATCGTTGGTGATGTCGTAATCGTCCCAGCGCACGTCTATACGATAACGGCCATTGTCGAGCGGAGTAATTTCTATGCCAAGTCCGGTAAGATATGTAGTCTGCGTATTGCGCGAAAGATGAGCCGCATACTGGCACTTACCTGTTGTCATCGAATTGTAGAATGTCTTGACATTACAGGTACTTGGATTGGTCCCCATATTAAGCCGAGTATGCATACAAAACATATCACGGGTATCGCCATTCCCAACAAGACTATCTATGGACATTCCATTGATATTTTTACGCGAAATCCACTTTTCGTAAGCACTTGTTATAAATGACACGTCATCTGGCACATCGTAGTGAGTTTCCATATCATGAGTACCACAAAACGGATTCTGCTCGCCCCTAACAGAATAATAATCATGCAACGACCAAGATATGCACCTCATGTTGTAGGCTGTATCAGCACGAAGCCTCTTATAATTCCAATATCCTTCGGCGGGAATAACCCTCAAATTGTCGCGATCGTTAGTTGTATAAACTTCCTGATCCTTGCCGCTGAGCACATCTCGACCTACCTGATAGTAGGCATATACACCCGCCACATGCTGAGGTCTGCATTCGCTCTCGTTGGCATACTGCAGGAAATCCAATTTACCATTCCTGCCAGACTGGTGATTTTCTATCCAAATGTACTGGTTAGACGAGTTATCACTATCTTTATAAGGAAGTTTTATCCGCACAGCATCACCGTATGTCACAAAGTCACGAAGTATAAAAGTTTGAGCGCCATCTGACTTTGATATGTCGGCATTTATAGGCCTATCATTCGTATCACGAGCCACAATCCACCAACCGTTTGCATTTCGGTTGCTTTCATGAAGCCAATGCATTCGCCACCGCTCATACCCATTGCACGACACCAAAGCAGAACCTGCCCCTCCCATAAGACCATACCCACCTTGAATTGGCAAAAAAGGCATGTACTCTGATGAATGCCTATGATTACCGCCTGAAGTATGAAATGAATTTGGACCAAAAAAGGAATGTGATATTTCGTGTTGCACTATACCGGTAGGATTCTGCGAGACATCGTTTGTCCCAACACATTGTGCTGTACCTATCCCCGAAAACGTATAATACGAACCGTTTATCAGCAATTTCTGTCCACTCAACAATGATGTCGAAAAGTAACCGCTACCAGCATTGTCCCCTCCATATTCCCTAGTTATGTTACGAAAGAAAAATTGTATGAAACCTATTTTCCCCGATCCATTTACATCATAATACGAAATATCATTGTGCCCGTACATGGTTTGTAAACCGCCCTGCTCGTTGATGAAACCGATAGCAGCTTTCTCAATATTGCTTTCGTTGAAACTTCCTAATTTCAACACTCGGCTCTCCTTTATATTCACAATGACAAAATCGCCAGTAATCTGCAGTTCATCAAACGACGACTCTCCATATAGCCTTGTAATACAACCATAAAGGTGTTTTGCATTATAGACCGTATCCATCAGTCGCAACAAATAGTCGGGAGGATTCTGGTTAATGCTCTCCAACAATACCGTATTCCAATGGTGCACCTTAGCGAAAGGCTTTTCGCGTTCTGGATTTACATCATATATAATGTTGACGAAAAAATTTAGCATTCTGATTTCACCGCGTGGCTTCATTCTCCACCCGTCCCAGCTGTTTTTCTGAGCCACCAAAGCGACAGCAAACAGTACCAACAAAACCGACAGCAAAATCTTTTTTAGCCTCATAATCAATATGCCGCAAAACTTTCTTCATCAAGCCAAGTCTTCTGCACACGCATAACCTGCTCTATTACATCGCGCACACAGCCCTCGCCCCCTTTCCTGTCGGAAACATAAAGAGCTATCTCCTTTATCTCATCGGCAGCATCAACAGGGCAACATGGCAAACCCACAATTTTCATTATCTGATAGTCGGGAATGTCATCGCCCATGTAAAGAATTTCCTCGTTTCTAAGGTTGTACTTTTTCTTTAGGTTTTCAAGGTCTTCTGTTTTCCATATGCTACCCATTATCACATCCTCTACGCCAAGATTCTTGTAGCGTATCATTGTCTTTTCGCAAAAACCGCCTGAAATTATTGCAACTACAAGTCCCTTACGGATAGCACATTTTATTGCAAATCCGTCCTTTACGCTGGTTGTTCGCTGCAAGTAGCCAATCTCGTTTATGTTTACAGTCGATGACGACAAAACTCCATCTATATCAAAGACAACAGCCTTTATTTTCGATAATATTTCCTTAAAATTCAAGGTCTCCAAATCTCTATTCATTTGCAATATGTTTTTAAGATGCTTTCGCTCATAATCTTGTAAATTTCGGCAAGTTTCTCATCCGACGAAAGCATATCTATATGTGATTCTACAACTTTTCTATCTCCACGAACAGCAGGTCCCGTCTGCGACGAATAGGCATCGCCATTTATAATCTTAGCAAAGCTTTGACGCAGAAGCGGATTCAAAATATTTATAGGTATATTGTTTTCATGCAACAATTTTTGTCCAAGGAAAACACTATGGTTCATAAAGTTAGAAGCAAAAACGCCTGCAATATGCAATATTTTCCGCTGCTCGAATGTAAGTTCGTAAACAAGAGAACTGATTTTTTCAGCAAAACAGCGCACATAATGGTATGTATCGGCATTCGATGCCTCAATGCAAATAGGTATTGATGTAAAATCCTCTATTTCTACTTCACGCGAAAATGTCTGGAAAGGATACATTACAGCAGCGTTTTTCGCATCGAAAATCTCTTTCGGCAAACTTCCAGATGTATGTATCAATATCGCATCGCTTGGCAAAGCTATTTGCTGCGCTACCGATTGGTTTGCCGTGTCCGACATCATAAACAAATAAGCATCGGAATTTTGTGGCAATTGCTGAAGCTGGTCGGTAAAATATGCGCCAACCCCATCGGCAAGGCTCTTTCCCGTCACACTGTTCCTGCTGAACACGCAGTCAACCGCCACACCTTCAGCATAAAGCTTCCGAGCGAGATGGTAGGCAACATTGCCAGAACCTAGTACCGATATTCTTTTTATCATAACCGATGTTATTTTTCAAGCGCAAAGATATGAAAATTAGCTACGCTGATTAAAAAATTCAAGGATTTAATGATTTAAAGATTCATAGGTTCAATAATTGTAACATCGCAATGCTTGTTTGGTTCAAAATTTCACAATCATAAATCGTACTTCGTAAATCGTAAATAATCTTTACATTTGCACCAAATTTCTTAATCATGACCAAGTTGCACGAACTGTTCTGGACATTCTTCAAGATAGGCGCTTTCACCATAGGAGGCGGCTACGCGATGATTCCGCTTATGGAACAGGAAATCGTAGACAAACGCAAATGGCTGAATAAGGAAGAATTTATGGACACCATGTCGCTTGCGCAGTCGATGCCTGGAGTTTTTGCTGTCAATATGGCGACAAATGTAGGTTTTCGTACTCGCGGCTTTGTCGGTGCTTTTACGGCAATAATGGGCAATGTGCTTATGCCGATATTATTGATTCTTGTACTCGCAATATTTTTCCGCCAGTTTAGCGACAACCCCGTGGTCGAAAGCATTTTCAAAGGCATCAGACCTGCAGTGGTGGCCCTCATTGCCGCACCAGTGTTCAACATGGCGAAGACTGCAAAAATTTCATGGAGCAACTTTTGGATTCCAGTAGCAGCGACTTTGCTTATATGGCTTCTGGGCGTATCGCCAGTGATAATTATTCTTGTAGCAGGACTTGGCGGATTCATTTATGGTAAAATCAAGGGCAGAAAGGAGGCAAAGAAATGATATTCTGGCAACTTTTCTACACTTTTCTAAAAATTGGCATCTTTACCTTTGGTGGAGGCTATGCAATGGTGGCACTGATTCAGAATGAAGTCGTAGTCGAAAACCAATGGCTGACATCTCAGGAATTTACAGATGTACTTGCAATCAGTCAGGCCTCGCCCGGACCACTCGGCATAAATACTGCGACCTACACAGGCTACACTGCTGTTGTAAATGCAGGTTATCCAGAATATATGGGCGTGCTTGGAGCATTTTTGGCATCATTTTCGGTAATTTTGCTTCCTTTCCTGCTGATGCTGATTATAACAAAGGTACTTCTGAAACACAAGGACAACCCGACTTTAGCCAATATTTTCCTGATTTTGCGCAAGGTTGTGGTGGGTTTAATCGCCGCATCTGCATTGCTTCTAGTTTCTACCGATAATTTTGGCTCGCCTACCGAATCAACATTTAGGTTTGTAATCAGCATACTGATTTTCATTGGCGTATTCGTTGCCTCATACAAATTCAAGAAAAGCCCCATTCTGCTGATTTTAGTCAGTGGACTGATTGGCTTTCTTGCATACGGACTACCGGAAATGATTTGAAGAGCTTGATGTTTCAACGGGAAAACATATCTTTTAACGCACCACCCATACGCCAAAAATCAAGAAAAATGCAAAAATATTTATATTTGCAGTGCCGTTATCTTCTGATTCTGTTTTAATGGACTTCGGCGAAGTCTGGAGAAATGGTGAAAATGTTAAAAATAAAAGTCCACTATATTTTTTAAGAATGGAAAAACCACATAATGAAGAACATTTGGACAATCCAGTAAATGATATCGAATATCAAAAATTGATAGAGTTGATGGATAATTGTAGAGAAAAGGTAGATGATATATATTGCGACCTATTTGGCGATAACGGAAAGTATAATTGTAATTATGATACATGTCCATTGCGCAGATCTCATATAAGGTGGATAAGAAAACAAATGAATCAACAAAAAGAACAATAACAACGATACAAGGAAACAAATCAATTAACAAAATAGCTCAACATTCAACTTTTAAGGGTTGATTCTCAAAAAATCCAACTTTAAGAACATTTTCAGAAGAAAATTCAGCTTTTCCGCATTATTATTCCATTTTTTCCTGCAATTTTACGGGCAAATGGGCTTTATAATTTCCTCCACAATTTATATAACAATAAAATATTCAAAAAGTTATCAAAAACCATCTATACAATGCAAAAAAATCATTTTTTTTCAGAAATTTTGCAATGATTGTTGTATTTTTGCGACATAAATTTTAAACCTAAAAAACAACTTATATGAGCGGTCTATTTGGAGTCGTTTCAAGAGAAGCCTGTATTACAGACCTTTTCTACGGAACAGACTATCATTCCCACATGGGAACAAAGCGTGCTGGTATCAGCACAGTCGAAGAAAGCGGTAAATTCCACCGTAACATCCACAGCATTCAGAACTCCTATTTCAGGACAAAGTTCACCGACGACCTACATGAAATGCTGGGTAACCTCGGCATAGGAGTAATCAGTGACACCGAATCACAGCCAATAGTTGTGAACTCACACCTTGGTCGTTTTGCTATCGTCACTGTATCGAAAATCAACAACATCCCCGAGTTGGAACAGAAATGCCTATCGGTGAACCAGCAGTTTACCGAAATGAGCATGGGAACAACCAACCCCACCGAACTCGTTGCTCTACTTATCACTCAGGGCAAGGACTTCACCGATGGCATACAGAATGTTTATCGCCACATTAAGGGAAGCTGCAGTATGCTGATTCTTACCCCCGATGGAGTTATCGCAGCGCGTGACCAATACGGACGTACTCCGCTAGTCATAGGTCGCAAGGGTTCAAGTTACGCCATTGCATCGGAAAGCCACAGCTACCTGAACCTCGACTACAACACCACCCGCTTCATTGGTCCTGGCGAAATAGTAAAGGTTACACCTAACGGAATTGAACAGATGCTCGCGCCAAACAACAAGATGCAGATTTGCTCGTTCCTATGGATATACTATGGTTTCCCATGCGTGGAATACGAAGGCATCAACGCCGAGGAAGTACGCTACAAACTTGGCGAAGCTATGGGCAAAAAGGACGACATAAAGGCTGATTTCGTATCGGCAATTCCTGATTCAGGAATCGGCATGGCTCTCGGTTACGCTACTGGTGCCGGCATACCTTACAAGCGTGGCGTTGCAAAATATACTCCTACTTGGTCGCGCAGCTTCATGCCTGTAAACCAGGAAACAAGAAATCTTGTCGCAAAAATGAAGCTTATCCCCAACCGCAAGGTTCTCGAAGGCAAGGAAGCCGTATTCTGCGACGACTCAATAGTTCGTGGAACGCAACTTCGCGACAACGTTAAGATGTTGTACGACTGTGGCGTTAAGCGCGTACATGTTCGCATAAGCTGTCCTCCTCTGGTTCACGGATGCGAATTCTTGAACTTCTCGGCATCGAAGACCGATATGGAACTCATAGCACGCCGTTGCATCGAGGAACTCGAAGGCGGACACATTCGCAACCTCGAAGCATACAAGGACGAAACTACTCCGCAATACGCAAAGATGGTCGAAATGATTCGTCAGCGCGTAGGTGTTGATACATTAAAGTTCAATAGTTTGCAGACCGTTTGCGATGCTGTTGGATTACCACGCGAACAACTATGCCTGCATTGCTTCGACGGTGCATCGTACGGATACTAGGAAATAAACAACTAACATAATGTTCGGGGCGA
>JAEEGJ010026056.1_pt1 | contig 11898 bp, 8 predicted proteins | sample 8958761 | NCBI WGS metagenome assembly JAEEGJ01 (sample SAMN16246546, study PRJNA631951) | gut metagenome | biome: gut microbiome; feature: rumen; material: RS-attached | host: Bos | place: Iran: Karaj | collected 2018-10 | reverse complement strand
ATCAACATAGATATCAAACTGCGAAGGGTTCCCCATTTTGGTATTCACATAGGATGTAAATCGTGCAAGCAGGTGAAGCATATATCTACCAGAGAACTGATTTAGGCTGAACTTAGTGATGGCATCAATATTTGCATCCATGCGACGCAGGGCTCTAACAAGTACCATACCAACAGTTCTGCAGTCCTGATTACGGATGTCACGAATGACCCGGAACAGCAGATATTTATTTGTATTCCAGTTGACTTTCTTAAAGTTGAAGATGCGGATGGAAGCGAAGTCATCAACGAACTTGGAAACCATCTGAATTTTCCGCTTGATGTCCTCATCTAAATCGTCATTGCACACAGCAGAAATGATCATGGTGATCTGATAGTTCAGATCACGATTGGCGTTATAGAACACTTCCTCGTATCCAGGTGTCAAAGTAGAACCGTATTCTTTCAGCTTCAGATAAAGCTCTGTAACGCGGGTCATCTCTGTCATCACAAGATTCTTAAAATCTACAGACTTGTTGAGTCCCATCTTAGCTTTTGCATTGCTGCGCACCCAAGTATGGAATTTCTCACCCAGAAGCTCGAAGTCCTCATCATTAGCTCCACGTTTACCTTCTCGAAGAGTCTGCGCATACTTAGCACGGAGCCACGTCGAAATGAACTCAACATCTTCCGTGTTTACAACACCGCTGGAATCATAGGAAGAAGCGCTCTTGATCCGGTTGATATTATCTTGCCAACGATGATTGACAACAGCCCTATCTGCCTCGACAATCTGCTGCATTACATATGCTTTCATCATTTCAGCACTGTTCAGACTCAGACCGCGGTCATTCATGGTAAGGAAGATCGTGTGCGCTTCATCCTCGGACGGAGTATCAATCTCAAGAAGCAGAACCTTTTCCTTCAGCCAGTAAATATAATATTCCAACGCTTCGCCTTTGAGCTCATCAGGGAAGAGCTCTGTAATGTCCTTGTAGCGATCCATCATATTCTGAGCGCTCTCATTGTCAGGCTGATAGGTCATATCATTGTCGATAAGTGCATACAGGCATGCCTTTCGGTCATCCACATCAATATTGAAGCTTTTAGTACCGAAGTGATCATCATAGATCATGTCATCGAACTGGACGATATGGTAGCCCTGCGCAGCTTGCTCTTTCTGAAGGTTGTTCAGATATATTAGGAGCAGGGTCAGTGACGTAAGGCGCTGCTGGCCGTCGATGATTTTATTCGGAGATCCGCCGGTGCAAATGATACAGCCCATGTAATAGTAGCCGTAATTCATAACATCCAGTGGAGAGTCATGCTCATTGGGGTCATAGAACTCCTCAAAGGTATCCTGAAAGTCAGAAATCATCTGCTCGATTTGCTTCCGGCCCCAGCGGTACTCACGCTGAAAGACATCGACGGTGAAACGCCGGTGTGACAGGATTTTTGTTAGAGTATCAGTTTTATCAATCTTGTTCATGTTACTACCTCAATGTTGCCCTTTAGGGTATTATTCGCAAGCCTTAATCTCTTTAAAAACCGTATCTAATTTGTCTACAATACGCTGCTGTTCCGCAAGAGGTGGAAGAGGAAGCAAACAAGTTTTCATATAGTCCTTATTAACTCTTGCTTGTCCAACACTACCGTTAAATGATTCCACACCATTCTTGATAAAGTCCCCGGATTTACAAAACCAAAGCAGGTATTCTGGATGAACAAATGATCCAATCGGACGCATTATTGTAAGTTCTGTGGTACCAGCTCCAATGCCGTTAAGCAAATTGTGAAACACAACAGATTTACGATTCTGAAAACATGGGGTGATCTTTGCTACACCTAAATCCCCGTCGCAGAAATTAGTATATCCTGTCTTAACGTCTTTCCATTTCTTTTCATCATAAGAAAACTGATTATTATAACCATCAAACACGTTAGTCATTGGAACAAATGAAACCACCATTTCATCATTCAGCGATGTATGTTTTGGATTAAAGCATACAACTTCGCCTATGCGCACCCACTTCCAGTTATCTGGAATTTCAAAAGGTGTTTCATTTCCTGTAATCTCTGAAAAAGCTTTATCTTTTTTGAATTTTCCCGTTTCGATAAGGGCACGTTTTTCTGCCTGAATCTGTCGATAAAGATCTTCAGATGTGCCATCTTCTGGTAGTTGTTCTGTTAGTTTGCCGCGAAGGGCGGTATCAATCAGCTTGTTTTTCAGAGCAGCGAGATTTTCGGAATATAGTGTCTGAAGCTCATCAATGGAGTCGATGATAGAAAAGGCTTGCTTAATAATATTGACGATACGTTGTTGCTCGGCATACGGCGGTACAGGAATAAGATAATTCTTAATTACGTCTGACTGTACACGTTGCTGACCAACTGTACCTTTATATGATGCGGTGCCTGTGTTAATAAATCTCTGGTCAAGAACCAAATAGTACGTATACTCGGTAAGCATCTCTTTCTGACGAAGTATGATTAGCTCGGTTGTGCCTCCGCCAATTCCATTTGGTAAGTCGTGCGCAATGAAAGATTTCCTGTTCTCAAAGCATGGAGTTATTTTAGCAAAAGCAACATCGCCATCTTCAAACTTAGTGTGGTTCTTAGAGGCTTGTTCCCATTTTTGGGTTTCGTAAGTAAAGTCTCTACCAAATCCACCGCTTATTCTCTCCATAGGGATGAACGCAGCTATCGCTTCTCCCTCTGCATCAACCTTTGGATTGATTTTGTACAGATCAGATAGTCTTACCCACGCCCAGGAATCCGGAATTTCATAGGGAACATTTTCAGTTTGTGCAATGTTTTTGCTGGTGCTAATCCTACCAAGAATATCCGCGGCAGTTCCGTCGGTATCTATTTGTTCTGTGAGCTTGCCGCTGAAAGCCAAATGAAGGATACTGCATCGGATTGCGAATGTATCGATCAAAGCCCGATCCCTCCCAGCAGTTCTTTCAATTGTGATACAGCATTCGCAATACTATCAGATTGCTCCTGCATTTCTTCAAGTATATCAGCAACAGTTCGGTCATCGTCCTCCGAAAAATCAAGCCATTTGAAATTCAAGTCCTCACGAGCTTTAACCTCTGCTTCGGAGTACCTACGCCACCTGCCGTTCGGATTAGTTTCTGCCTCAAATGTTTCTTTACGATCTTCCAAGTGACCAGAACAATAACAATCAATAAACTCCTGCAAATGTTCTCTGGTCATGGGCCTTGTAGACATCGTATGTTTTACTCCGGTTCGGTAATCATAGACCCAAATATCCTTAGTGGGTTCACCCTTTTCAAAGAACAGCACATTTGTCTTTACATTGTTTGCATAGAAAATGCCGGTAGGAAGACGAAGAATCGTGTGCAGATTAAAGTCCCTCAACAGCTTGTCTCTGACCTTTTTCGTAGAATCTCCGTCAGTCAGAATGTTATCCGGTAGAACAACACCGACCCTGCCCCCGGTTTTTACAATAGACATGATATGCTGCAGGAAGTTTACCTGGTTATCAGAAGTTTTGATGAATTCCGGCCGATTGGCAGAAACGTCTACGCTGCCCTGTGGCCGAGTGCCGAAGGGCGGATTGGTCATAACCACCTGGTACAGGTGATCGGAAGTATCAATCAGCGAATCCTGATACACGATAGGGCTTTTGTTTACGCCAATATCATGCAAGTAAAGATTCATGGAGGCCAGCGTGACGACCAGATCAGTGTTGTCTGCACCGAAGAGAGCATTGTTTTTCAGAAAACGCTGTTTCTCCACATCACGGCTCTGGGTCCGCATGTGTTCATAGGCGGCAAGAAGGAAGCCCGCCGTGCCGCAGCAGGGATCAGCGACTGTCTCTGTAATCTTCGGGTCAACCACATCTACAATGGCAGAGATTAGTGCTCTGGGTGTGAAGTACTGACCGGCTCCACTCTTTTTATCCTGGCCGTTCTTCTCCAGAATCTTCTCATAGATCGCGCCCTTCAGGTCACCCTCCATCATGTACCAGTTATCGTCGGAAACCATGTCGATAGCCTTTTTGAGCATGACCGGGCGGTAGATCTTGTTCGTCGCTTTCGTAAAGATAGTGCCGATAAGGCCATCACATTCCGAGAGCTCCTTCAGGATCTCTTCGTATTTATCGACGAGATCGGTTCCGCTCAGAGAACAGAGGTCTTTCCACTTATAGCCCTCCGGCAGATATCTGGGAAGTCCCATGGACTCCTTTTCATCATCCAACTTCAGGAAAAGGATATACGTCAGCTGCGTGATGTAATCCGTAAAACCGACACCTGCCGCAGACAGGACGTTTGCAATATCCCAGACTTTTTTCAGAAGTGCGGATTCGGTTTTCTGTGTTGTAGCCATATTTTTCTCCTCTTATGCTGCTCTCAACAGGAATCGTGACATCGTCTGCATCTCTTCTGCGAGGACGGGAGCCGTAAAGCTGATCACGCCCCTGCGCCAGAGATCAGTGTCGATTTCATTCAACTCCATCACGGAGATGGCACCGTCGTTGATAACGAACTCTGCGATCTGCCGCATGATTTCTTTCTGATCGTCCGTAAGGACACGCTGTGCCTGTCCACAGTACAAGCTGAATCGCTGGGCGTAACCCTTGATCAGGCTGGTGAGCTTCTGATTCTTTTTATACGCATAGCGCACGATCTGAATCAGGTTTGTCAACGCGTTTACGTTCGTCTTCACATCGAGATCGTCTACTTCGCCGGTTTCGTCCAGAACCTTGTAGTTTTTCCAGATCTGATAAACGCCGTACTGACGGCTTTCGGCAAGCAGTCTATCCCGCAGCTCAGCAAGCATGCTGTGTGTGATGACGGTATCCTCGGAATTATAGATGATACGCAGGGCCTCGATGCTGTCCTTGTTATCCTTCAGATACTTCTCAAAGTTCTCTATGAATGATTTTGCTGTTTCCTTTGAGAAGCCTGCATAGATAAGCTTATCAGGATCATTTTCCGTGCTAACAACATAACCGCGCTGCATCTCCAGTAGTTTGCGGCGGGCAGGGATGCTGTAAATCAGGTCAGCAATCAGATCCATTCGCGTCGAGTTATCATCCGACGGACTGTTGTACGGCGGTAGCGTCTCGTGATCATACGCTTCCTGAATGTTGAACGCGATCGTCTTCGGCGCGAAGCCGAAAGTCGTTATGAAGTAATCAAGGTGCCGTCCGAACAGAACGTTGTTTTCGTACCTGCGGTTGATGGTGGAGCAATAGTCGCGGAGCAACCAAAGATTTTCATCGCTCAGCTCATTATGGGCGAGGTGCTCCAGCAGCTTTTCCAGCGTGAAAACTTTGATACCTGGACCGGGATTGATTACGGGGTGCGGAATTACCTTATCATGCTCGGTCACACCGACGGCATCCACAATGTAATAGCATTCTTTCGTAGTAGCGTTCGGAGTGACTTCACGCAGACGATCGTCGTCGATAATGCGGCAGCCGCGGCCCTTCATCTGTGTGTAGAGGACGTCGGAATGAACATCCTTCATAAACAGCACAACTTCCAACGGCCTGACGTCGGTGCCTGTTGCTACCAGCGTCACCGTGACGGCAATGCGGAAATCCTTCTCTATTCTCAGATCACGAATAAGACCATTCGAGTCACCGGCAGTGTAAGTGATCTTCTGCACAAAATGCTCCGGTACCACGCCATCCTCGAATTCTTCTCCGAATACCTGCTTGGCGACCTCAACGATCTGGGTAGCGTGATTATCATCCTTGGCGAATATCAGCGTTTTCGGGATGTACTCCCATTTCTTTTCTCGGTCGGGGTAGAGTTCTTCGTATATGGACTTTTTATATGCCTCCAGCACCTTCCTGATCTGATCCGGGTTTACGACAGAACGATCGAGGGAGGTGGAATTATAATCAACCCGTTGCTCCATCAGGACAGAGGTTGAGCTGCCGGTCCTACGTGCCGTTTCCTTGACCACAGTGCCAGCCTGGAGTCTGCCGCCATGCTCAGTGACCTCGGTTTTGATCCTGTATACGCGGGGTGGTACGTTGACGCCATCCACTACAGAATCATCATATGTGTACTGCTCGATGATATTGTTATTGAAAAAGGCGTATGCCTCCGGGGTCGGTGTAGCCGTGAGGCCGAGCACATGCGCCCCGGAGAAGTAGTCCAGCACAGCACGCCACTTGCCATAAATGGAGCGATGGCATTCATCGACAATGATGAGCTGGAAATAGTCCGGCGGCAGCTTCAGATCATCGCCGAGCTGAATGACCTTGGTATCCTCTTTTTCCTCGTCCGCCGTGTTCTTCTCGTCCTCGGCGTCCTCATCGGTATCGCTGGGTATGGGATTGCCGGTCAGAACGGCAAACAGCTTCTGTATCGTGGAGATCACGATATCGGCTTTGATGTCCTTATCCTGCTTCAACCGCTTGATCTCATATAGCGAGCTCATTTCCTGCTGACCCTCAGTACGATCAAAGGTGCTGAATTCGCTCTCGGTCTGCCGTGCCAGATTGTTTCTATCCACGAGGAACAGGATTCTTCTGGCAGGGGTATAGTTCAGCAGACGGTAGCTGGCGAGGCAGGCGAGGTATGTTTTTCCGGAGCCTGTTGCCAAAATGGCGAGGCTCTTCTTTTTTCCGTTCTTTATGGATTTCTCGAACTCTGTTTCAGCCCTATACTGGCAGTCGCGCAGACCACGCTTTTCCAGACGCGGCAGCGCACCATACTCAGAAACCTGTCCGATCAGCTGCAGCATTTTCTTCGGAGAGTGCATTTCGGAAAGCTCTATATAGTCACTGTCCGGCTGCAGCATATTTTTGAAGTAGATTTTCTTCCCGTTCGCAAGGTAGACCAGCGGGATCTGGCCCGGAAACCACAGTCCATACCAGTTCTGCGGATTGCAGGCATAATCCTCGGCCTGCTGCTGTACTTCCTCGCCGAGCGGGTTTTCTTCGCGCTTTGCCTCGACGACAGCGATAGCCTTGTCGTCGACAAAAAGCAAATAGTCGCTCTCGGTATTACCCTGCATCAGGGCTTCCTTAACAGCAGATGCGCTTTGCGGGACATACTCATCACGCGATACGATGTCCCAGCCAGCATTCCGGAGCTGCTTGTCTATTTTTTCGCGTGCCTTTTCTTCAGGCAGCATAAACAGCACGTCCTTTCTTTGAAATCATTGATGCGCTCATGTTTTGTTGGCCTATACCTTATCATCTGCCTCATCATCAGGGACAATAGCACAGATGTCCCCGATATCACACTTGAGCTCTTCACAGATCTTCACAAGAACGTCCGTTGTGACATTTGCACCTTTTCCGAGTTTTGCAAGGGACGCTGAACTGATCTTTGCCTTCTTCGCAAACTCGGTTTTTTTCAGATCCCTCTCTACGAGCATGACCCATAGTTTTTTGTAGGATAATTTCATGTTGACTCCTTTGGGAGATCTTTTCTCCAACTTGGCAAAAAGCCATAAATATGACCGTCTTTTTCGTCCTTATGATATGTTACCACATTAATTCCATGTGCCTGGAAGTCTATGTCTTCGGGGATGACATTCAGGTTGTCCACGATTATGACCTGTCCTTCTCCCTGATGATCAATGAAATACTGATATAAGCCACGCTTAATGGTATCGCCTTCAAAGGCATCTTCATTTTCATCGAAGCCGAGCAGCGGCGTATCTATCATTAGGAAGCCTGGCTTTATAAAAACATCATCAGTATTGAAGTATTCATACAGCATTAAGGCAACTACCGAATTCAGGAAGGACCGATATCCTTTCCCTTGGTCTTCTGATTTTGGCACGCCATCCATCAGAATGTCAAAAGTTGAAAAATCCCAACTGGCGTAGCCAACAGAGCGATAATTGCACTCTTTCAAGATTCGATTCAGGATCACATTAAACCCTGTGCCAACCTCTTCTTCAAATTCCTGCTTTGCATGATAGAGTGGAGGATTCTTCTGCTTTTGCAACTCAGAGACTTTTTTCTTGCCGAGGATTTCAAGTTGGTCATTTACAAAGTTAATGCCCGTTTGAAGCCTTGTATAATCCTTAAACCGCTGAAGACCGTATCGATAACTCTGGATTTCACGGTTTTTATCATCGAGAGCTTTGTTCACAGCTGCTCTGCGGAGCTGCAGATCATCAATACTCTGACGGATCGATTCCTGCTCATCACGCACGCTGTTTTCCGTTGCTACGATTACAGCAAGCTCTGAAGCAATTCTTTTTATTTCTGCATCGATTGCCTCGACGTAACCTTCGTATACATCCGGGTGAAGCTGACCACCGCAAAACGGGCAAATCCCATTTGCCGGGAGGCCCGTCACTGCCTGCTCGCCTTTTGAGATGAAGTCCAGCCTTTGAAGGTCTGCCTTATACTGACTGATAAGAGATTCGTACCTATCCAAAAGGACACGGCAGTTTGCATCTTCCTGCTGGTATTCGGCCATTTGTCTGACAATAGCAGTGTTCTCTTCGATCAGTTCCTTAATATCCTGCTGCGCCTCTTCAATATGCACGGTAAGCGCGTGCATCTCACTCTCTATATCCAGCCCGGCAAGCTCCTCCAACTGCTTGATGTAGCTAACACGTGTTTGAGTGAGGGATGAGACCTGCTCATCGATGTAATCAATAACAGCTTTTTTCTTGGCTGTAGCAACTTCCGGTTTTGTGATTTCCGGTATCCCTTTTTTATAGTCTCCGGTAAGCAAGAAGTACAGGGAAGCAATTAACGGCGTCTCGTAACGCGGGTCCTTTATTACAATGGATTCAGCCTTGTCAATCTCATTTTCATCGGCATAGAAAACATTAGCAACATTAGCCCATGACATCCGCTCTCGAGCATATCGGGCAGACTTGGGAACTTCAATCGTTTCATCCAGCCCGATGATCCGGAGCCACAGATCATTCAGGTATCTGGTGCTAATCCTTTTATAATTCGTGTCATACTCGCCGTTTTCGACTTCTTCGCTTTCGGCAACAACCGTGACCTTCTCCTCGTCAAGTTTTCTGGTCATGGTAATCCTGCCGTAGCGTTTTGTCTGAAAGACGCCCTCAATGTCCGTATAACCTGTCAGGGGAGAATAGGGGCGCGTGTCGGAACTAAAGAGATAGTAGATGCATTTCAGTATCCATGTTTTGCCGGTGTTAGAACGTCCTTGGATAACATTTAACCCGTCAGAGAATTTGATGAAACCATCAATCTTCCCGGGTCCGGATACGCGGAGACTCTCAATCATGAAGTTAAGCATCCTTACACCTCCTTGGCCTCTGTTGCCCTATCGCTAATGAATTGCAAAATGCCATCGTCCGTATAAGAGGAAAAGCGCCTACATACGATTTTTGCTCCTAAAACATACTGCCTCGCATATGGAGATTGCACACCTTGAACGACTTGTCTGCCACGGTCGTTGATGCTGTATAAAAAGCCTTGATTCGTATACTCTACATTAACAAAACTGTTTTTAACCGAGAGCTTAATGGCCTCGGTTATTTTTTCGCGTTTGTTGGTAAATTCCGCAAATCCGAATTCATTGTCACCGTGTAGATTTTTATCCAGTACTTTACATTTCTTCCCGTAAATGCAGATGAAATCCAGCGCAGCAATTCTATCCGCATTTACCGGCATGCTTACCGTTTCGAGAAGTAGCAAGACACGAAGCATATTCTCAAATGTGGTATTAAAGACTTTATTCTGCATACGGGTCCACCCACGACACGATCGTCTTGTCGTTCACCAAGATGTGAACAATGCCAAGCCTTTCCAGATTTCCAATCAAATTCTTTATCAATGACAACTTTGACTTAGTCAGCTGTACATCGGAGATCTTTTTTAACACTTCCAGCAGTCGTCTATATCCATTGTCGTAATCATCGAGATAGGTAGTCTTTATCCCGCTGAAGGCGTCCTCTTTCAAGATATCAAACTGGTTTTCTCCGTCTTCATACACTTCACGGATCGATCGTTGGATGCTTTCCGCGCTCAGATATGCTTTGCGCTGATCATAGAAATTCGTTTGAAACTTCTTGGGTAGCGTAGGAATATCGTCAACTGTCACCGCGTCTCTGGACAGAGCATCCGCATACGCATCGCATAAAGCAGAAATGTAACCAGCCTCAAAGTCATATATCTGCGCATCGCTTAGTTTGATGGGTAGCTCGATGACATTACCATCGATATAGAGCTTTCCGTCCTCGCAGTATATTCGATCGCCCGCGAGGTTTTTAATGCTGGGTTTCGGGTCGTGGATTGTTAGTGTGATGGCAACATCGTGTATCCCTTTGGCTAATCCGTGAAAAATCTGGTTCATGATGTCCTGAACTGCAGAGCCCAACTCATCGATTTCAACAATGATTCCGCGATGTTCTAAGAAAGCCTGCAGGTGCTCTTTATCCGCGTCATACAGATTATCTATTTCGTCAGCAAAATCCTGCCCATCATATCTGCTACAGATTAACCCAGCTCGCGCCTTAGAGATAAACTTTTTCCCTTCAAGAATCTGGTCAAGCATGTTGATCGACATTCTGCTTGCAAGGGGATTGAACTCATCGTTCTGGTCCATCAGCACCTCTTCATCGGTCATGGGGTCGCGCAGCGTATCCCCAACCAGAGCGATAACAAAGTCACCACCACGGCCAGTCGGGTCCATATAGGTTTTGAGTTCACTTGCAATTTCGTGAAAAAACACCTAATTCTGCCTCCTTTGACTTGTTAGGTCAAACCGCGGTCATTGGCGGTCATAACTGAAAAAAGCGCTTTCGCTATAATAAAGACGATCAGACAACGATAGAAGAAGAGTTCTTTTCAAAGTGTATCATGGATTGTGGCGATAAGCAATTCTTTTTTAACTATCGCTCACAAAAAATTTGTGATCACAAAGAAAATTTCTTCGCTGTTGCTCTGACAAAAGGTCCCGGGCATGACCTAACAACTGCCTGTCGGAGCTGCGGCTTCCTCTGATGGCCACGGAGGATGTTTCGCAGTCGCAGCGAAGGCGTTTGATATCAACCAGGAGCCAGCGTGCGAACCGCTGGTCACCTACGGAGACGGAGAAATCCGACGGGGTGACCATGAGGACAATAACTGGCGGCCATAAGGATTTTCTCCGTCTCGGAAAGCCAAAACGGAGGAATTCTAATGGCAAACAAGAACCTGCCGCAGGGCGGCAATGCGCAGCCTGACGCACCTTTCAGGCATGGTACGTCGCTCGGGGAGCACGGGGAGATCCTCTTCGACTGCCCGATCGAAATCAAAGACAAGGCGGACCTTGACAACTTTGGCATCACCTGGGACGACTGCCGGTACCTGCACTTCAACGGTAGCCAGCGGATGAGGGTCTACTTTTTCCGAACGGAGAACCGCGAGCTCGCGGAGGCGCAGTGGTCCTACATCGATACGCTGCACTCGAGCGGATTCGCAAGCGTGAGATGCATGATTCCCGGCCGGAAGAAGCCCTACATCAAATGCCCCACCACCAATTCCTGCGCCAGATGCCCATACGGCCGGAAGCCGGAGGACAAGCAGGCTCCAGTGATTTCACTGGACGGTCTGCTCGAAGACGGTTATGAGCCCGCCCCTGCAGAATCCGTCGAGCACCGGGTCTTGAGGAAGATCGAGTACGAAGAGATCCGCGCCTTAATGGACGCCGAAGATCCGCGGATCGCGCTGGCGTTCGAGGGGAAAGAACTGTACGGGGATACGGTGCAGGAGATCGCTGCCGAACTTGGCGTGTCCGCGCCGAGGGTCTACCAGTTGATTGCCAGAGCCAAGGAAATCGGAAGATCTTATCGTGAGGAGACAGTGTAATGGACAAAGTTGAGGTAATTGAGAAAATGATGAATTCTGAGAACGGCGGCCTCTATGCCGCCATCGGTGGGATCGTGCTCGTCTACGGCATCGACCGCGTGACGAAGAGCCGGTACAAGGTTGACGCGAGGAAGG
>JAEEGJ010026050.1_pt1 | contig 11899 bp, 5 predicted proteins | sample 8958761 | NCBI WGS metagenome assembly JAEEGJ01 (sample SAMN16246546, study PRJNA631951) | gut metagenome | biome: gut microbiome; feature: rumen; material: RS-attached | host: Bos | place: Iran: Karaj | collected 2018-10 | reverse complement strand
AGTGCCTGATACTGGTTCTCAACAGCGCCGAATCCTATTGCAGATCCTGAGCAGTTAACCAGAATGACGGGCTTGCCGGTCTTGTACATAGCCTCAAGCAGGTTCAGCTGAACCTTGGGCAGCTCAATCTTGGTACGGTCACCGCCTGAGAATCCCTCATAGTTTACACGCATCTCCTCACCCTCCAGACGGGCTGAGATACCTGATACCATGATGATTACATCGGCATCCTTAACCTTCTGTGCAACTGAGTTGAATTCAGCAAGCTTGCGCTGGCTGAGCTCGAATGTCAGATATGCTGAGCCGCTCTCACCCTTGGTGTACTGGAGCTCAATGTTATAGGTACGGCCCTTGACAACCTTGAATGAAGGAGCCTGTGTCTGCATTCCGCGACCGAATCCGCCACGACCCTGTACAGCCTGCTTCTGCTCGGCAATAACCTTACCGTTCACAATCAGTTTCCAGGTATCATTACCACGCAGGTTGTAGCTCAGGTCACCTGTAAAGTCAGCAACATAGGTACCGGTCATGCGGGCTGAGAAGTTGTTCATCTCAACATTGTCGGCAAAACGGTAGTCACCCATGGTGCGCATGTTGATCTCATTGTAGAAGCCTGCATTTACAGCCTTACCGCTCATGGTGGTGTTGTTCCAGAACTCTGCATAGAGTCCGCGGCCGTTGTTCAGGTCACCCAGATGGTTTACGGTCAGGTAGTCATCGGCCAGCTCGCAACCGCGCTCGTAGATGATCTTGGCACCCGGAGCCTTGGCACGGATAGCCTGCAGGATTGAAATCTGGTTCTCACGTGTAGGAGTACCGTTGTAGTTTCCGTACTGCATTGATACGTTGTCGGCGTTGGGACCTACTATTGCGATTGTCAGACCCTCCTTCTTGAGAGGCAGGATATTACCATCGTTCTTGAGCAGAACCATAGCCTCGTCGGCTGCCTTGTGAGCCAGAGCAGCGTGTGCGGGGCTGCTTATATCATCGGCACCCAGATCCTTCCAGGGATCCATCTCAACGGGATCATGCATGCCCAGCTCAAAACGTGAGCGCAGGATACGGCGCAGAGATACGTCGATATCGGCCTCATTGATCTTACCATCCTTCATTGCCTGAACCAGAGCGTTGTAGCTGGTACCGCACTCAATATCGGTTCCTGACAATACAGCGTCGATACTTGCATCGGTGGCATTCTCATGGGTCTCATGCTGGCCGCGTGTGTAGAAGTTGTTGATGGCACCGCAGTCAGATACAACCAGAGCCTTGAATCCCCACTTGTTGCGCAGGATATCGGTCAGCAGACGGTCGCTGCCGCAGCAGGGCTCACCCTCATAACGGTTGTAGGCACACATAACTTCCTGAACGTTAGCCTCGGTTACCAGAGTCTTGAACGCAGGCAGGTAGGTCTCCCAGAGGTCACGCATTGATACGCTTACGTCAAAGCGGTGGCGGTCAGCCTCAAGTCCGCTGTGAACGGCGTAGTGCTTGGCGCAGGCGTGTGTCTTGTAGTACTTGGGGTTGTCACCCTGCATACCCTTTACAAGAGCGGTACCCATCTTACCTGTCAGGTACGGGTCCTCACCGCTTGTCTCCTGGCCACGTCCCCAACGCGGATCACGGAAGATATTGATATTGGGGCACCAGAATGAAAGTCCCTGATGCCATGCACCGCCGGTAGCACGTGTCTTGCCGAACTGGTTGTGGTCTGATGTGTTCCAATGTGCGCGGGCCTCATCGGACACAGCGGTGTAAATCTCATACTGCTGAGCATCATCAAATGTAGCAGCAAGCGCAATAGCCTGCGGGAATACGGTAGCACCGTTCATGCAGATACCGTGGCAGGCCTCTGACCACCAGTTGTAGGCAGGAATGCCCAGGCTGTCAATAGAGATTGAGCCGTTCATCATGAGTCCTACTTTCTCCTCGGGGCTCAACAGAGAGAGCAGGTTCTCAACTCTCTTTTCAATCTTAAGATTCGGGTTCTGGAATGGATACTCATACTTGGAGTTTCCGCTTCCACATGCCGTTAGAGACAGCACTACTGCCCCTAAGGCCAATACTTTAGCAATTCTCATAAGGTTAATATTAGGGTTACTTGGTTAGTTTGAGCTTGTACTGATCTCCTGACGGTAACTGCGGCGGGGAGTCTCCTCGACGGGTGTATCGTCATGAGCCTTAAAGTCTTCCCAGTAAGCAATCTTGGCCAGGTAGAATTTCTTTACGTCCTCCCAACGGTAATACGGACGCTGCTCCTTACCCTTGGCATCTTTGTAAAACGGTACGGTCTCCGGCAGTGTGGCCTCTTGCTCGTTAAGCAGGAACTTGAGAATCACCTCTCCCTTCTTGTCGCGGAAGAACACCCACTGTACGTTACCACCCATGTAAGCCAGATTGTAGGCTGCCCAGTGGTCTGCCACTGTCTCCAGGTCATCGGTACTGTATCCTGAACCGTTCAGGTCCAGAAGGCAGAAGTAAGACATAAGCGTAACCTCATGACCGTAACGCAGCATCACGCTCACGCCGTTGCCAGCCAGAGCCTCATCGGCAAAGTCAATGAAGTTCTGAAGGGTGGCACAATGGCCGTAAGGCACCACATTGTCGGTAAGCGGCGTATAACCGCCCTGTGAGTACCAGCGCATGTTGTTCATAAGGAACAGGTCATACCACTCTTCATATGTGAATACGTCATTCAGGTCAACGCCGGGGTCTGATCCCTGCACATATGAAGCCAAATCGTAAAGGGATGTATAGAGACTGTTGCTCTGGTCACGTCCGCCGTTGGTCATGATAAACTCAGGATCCTTGAACAAGGCTTTCATAAGACGCTCCGGATGCGTGTGACGCTGGTTGAATTCCGATACTGCGGCACTGGCCTTACGCTTATGGGCCGATACGCCCTTATCCTCTGTGTACATCCAGGGCTCATCGTGGTTGCTGGAGTCATAGTCAAACTTTATCTTGGGACGCATGCGCAGAATCTGCATCAGGGCCGAATACTCACTCACAAGCACGCGGTGTGATGTGGTGGAACGGGCCATGATGATCTTGTCATTGGTAAACAGTGCCGGATAGTTCTCCACCATACGGCGGGCTATGTCACGGTGCTGCTGCATACCTTTCCGGGTAAGGTCACCCGCACGCTGATCGGCCTCGGCACGGATTATCTCCACGCGGCGCAGCACATCCTTTCCGAAATCGGTCAGTGCGCCGGCATCATCGGCCTCCTTCAGGATATTGTACGGACGGTCGTAGTTGGACGCGTTGTCCAGAAAGCGCGAGCCGTGACGGCCGAAATGTGTCAGATAAACGGGTTTGAAGCCTTTTGGAGCCGGTGTGAGAGGTTCCGTCGGAGCCTCATAGGCATACACTGAACCGGCCATTTTCTTAAGGTTATCAGCATTGACTTGGTCCTTTTTAATAATCTCCGCCTTAAGGCTTACTGTCAGAATGAAAACAGACAGCACAATGAATACCTTTCTCATAATGCGATTAGTAATTGTTTGTAAAGATAAGAATCTTAGATTATTTTTGCAATATAATAAGACCTGTAATTATGCTGACCGAAAGTATTGCTATAACCAGAATCCTTATCAGCGCCCTGTTTGGCTGCTGCATAGGAATTGAACGATATATACACAAACACCCCGCCGGAGTAAGGACATTCATGCTCATCTGCATTGCCTCAACACTGGCCACTCTCGCTTCAATATGGATCTGCCAGACCAATCTGAACCTCATAAACGGTGATCCGGGCCGAATAGCCGCCCAGGTGGTTACCGGCATAGGTTTTATAGGCGCCGGTCTGATTATCAAGAACAAGTACGACGTGTCCGGTCTGACGACCGCGGCCAGCATATTCGCAACCAGTATAATAGGTATTGCAGTGGGTGTGGGACTGATTTGGGTATCCGCATTGGTTACGTTCATTGTTATACTGGTGCTTGCATCATCATTCCTTTTCCATGAAAACAACTCCCGCCAGAAAGCCATGGAACAGGAGGAGAAAGAAAGACTTGATTCTTTAAAGGACAACAAATAAACCCTATAACTGTATGAAAACGAAACTATTGCTGTTTGCGGCAACGGTCTTTACGGCTTTGTCGCTCCAGGCTCAGACGCCTGATCCCAATTTCTTTATCTACCTGTGCTTTGGTCAGTCCAACATGGAGGCCGGAGCCACTCCAGCTGATCAGGACAAGGATTGGAACGACCCAAGGTTCCAGTTTGTATCGGCCGTGGATATGCCGCGTTACAACCGCGTAAAGGGTGAATGGTACACCGCCACACCCCCTATCTGCCGTCAGAGCAACAACATGGGTCCGGTAGATTTCTTTGGCCGCAAGATGATTGAGGAACTCCCCGAGCAGTACCGTGTAGGTGTTATCAACGTATCTGTAGCCGGAGCCAAGCTGGAACTTTGGGACAAGGACGCCTGCGAGGAATACCTTGCCATGGAAGCCGCCGATCCCAGCCGTAACTGGCTTGTAAATATGGCCAAGGAGTATGACATGAACTGCTATCAGCGCATTGTCGATATGGCTAAGATAGCTCAGAAGAGCGGTGTCATAAAGGGTATGCTGGTACACCAGGGTGAATCCAACCCCGACGATGACCAGTGGTGCACACGCCTTAAGAAGATACACGATGACCTGTGCGCCGACTTAGGTCTGAACCCCGACGAGATACCTCTGCTGGCCGGTGAACTTAAGCAGGCTGAGCAGGGCGGCGTTTGCGCTGCCTTCAACGAAGTAGTGCTGGCCAACCTGCCCAAGGTCATGAAGAACGGTTACGTAATCTCTTCACTGGGCTGCGAGAGCACCGGTGACCAGTTCCACTTCAGCACCGAGGGAATGCGCCTTATGGGTTACCGCATGGCCGAGAAGATGCTCCAGCTGCAGGGATTCAAGCCCGTTCAGGAGCGCTCAGTCACCCTTAACCTCAAGAAAAAGGGTCTTGGAATTGAGGTAAGCCCCACTCTGGCCGGTATATTCTTTGAGGATATCAACCAGTCACTTGACGGAGGAATCTGCGCCCAGCTTATTCAGAACCACTCTTTCCAGGCATACAATGTGCCCGATGCACCCGTACGTGACAAAGAGAAGGAGTTCTCATATTCCGATACCGTATTCTTTGGCTGGACAGTAATCAAGAAGGACGGTGCTGCCGGTCTGGCTCACGCCGTTGCCGATAAGCCTCTGGTAAAGGACCTTAAACGTTACTATGACTTTGATCCTAACGATAAGTATGACGATGAGCTTCGCTACGCCCAGTACAGCGTCAAGTTTGACATTGAGGATGCCGGTCAGGGATTCGGAATAGCAGCCAACGGTTACGGCACCGCACCTAATGACCGCCGCGGCTACTACTCAAACAACACCCAGAAGGCATCCATACCCGCCGTGCAGGGCGTAAGCTATGACCTTACCCTCTATCTGGCAGGCCAGTCATACCCCGGCACCATCAAGGTTTGTCTTGAGGATGCCAACGGACAGGCAAACTCAAATGTAATTACAATTTCAGGCCTCAAGAACGATTGGCAGAAATATACCGGCCAGCTCAAGGCCGAGCGCTCTGTTGACAGCCGTTTGGCCATCATGGCAGATGCAGCCGGCACATTCTGGCTTGACTATGTAACCCTATTGCCCGAGGCATCACAGCTGTGGCAGGAGGGTAAGTTCGGTCCCTTCCGTAAGGACCTGATGCAGGCTCTGGCAGATCTGCACCCCACATTCATGCGTTTCCCCGGCGGATGCGCCAGCGAGGGTACCAACTACTTTGGCCAGCCGTTCTGGAAGAACTCCGTAGGCCCCGAGGAGGAGCGTATAGGATTCCGCAACCACTGGGGTTACTGGACATCACAATACGTAGGATTCTATGAGTATCTGCTTATGGCTGAGTCACTCGGTGCAACTCCCCTGCCCGTTCTCAACAACGGCGTAACCTGCCAGTTTGCAGGCCACCAGTACATTGCACCGCTGGAGACCGAGGCCGACCGCAAGCGTTTCCACGACATATTCGTATGCGATGCCCTTGACTTCATCGAGTTCTGCAACGGCGGCACCGATACCAAATGGGGTAAATTGCGTGCCGATATGGGACATCCCGAGCCCTTCAACCTCAAGTACCTGGGCATCGGTAACGAAAACAAGGGACCTGAGTTCTGGGAGCGTTTTGACATCATATATAAAGAGGTGCAGGCCAAGTATCCCGATATCATCATCGTCTCTACCGCAGGTTCAGCCGCCGATGGTCCCGAGTTCAATGCCAACATGCACGAGATTGACACCAAGTATCAGAACACCGTTGTCGATGAGCACTACTACCGCAACAACCAGTGGTTCTACACCAACGGTGACCGCTACCATGCCGATAAGGTTCGCGGAGCCGACGGCCTGACCTATGACCGCAAGCGCCCCACCCGCGTATTTGTAGGCGAGTTTGCCAATAACAACAGCAACAACGATTATGCATCAGCTATGGCTGAGGCCGCTTACTGGACCAGTCTGGAGCGCAACAGCGACATGGTTGTGATGGCTGCCTATGCTCCCCTGCTCTGCAAGAAGGGCTACAACAAGTGGAACTCCAACCTGATCTGGTTCGACAACCGAGGCATGTGGCGCACCACCAACTACTACTATCAGGCACTCTTCAGCGAGGCCGGCAACCGCGCCTTCCAGATGACCGACGTAATGAACGGCACCGAGGCCGATGCCACCGTCTACACATCACCCACAGTTGATACAGAGACCGGTGAAATCTACATCAAGTTCGTCAACTCCGAGGCCGTAGACAAGGAACTCACCATCAACATGGGCAAGGGTCAGAAGCGCAAGAAGTACACAGCAACGGTAGACTTCATCTCATCACACGATACAAAGATCAAGAACCAGGGAGACCTGAACAGCTTTGCCGGAGCACAGCCCCAGGCACAGCAGCTGCAGGGAGGCCGTCCCGGCCCCTTCGGAGGATTCGGAGGCAACCGGAACCGCGTAAGCTACACCGAAGCCGTAGTACCCCACACCAAAAACTACGGCACCATCAAGAAGCAGTTCACCCTAACCCTCCCCGAGAACTCCATCGGTATCATAAAGCTCACCCCCACCAAGTGAATTGATAATTGATAATTCAAAACAGCGCTCGAAATAATCGGGCGCTGTTTTTTTATCAGCATGGAAAGGTTCCTGTTTTGCACAATTAGGAAAAAGGACCTCATAGTATTGGGGAGTCTCGCACCCACGCGTGACCAGTGGGAGGGGCCCGCGACATGTTGTAGCTATTCTGGAACTAGGAACTTGTTCATAGTTTCGGAATAGATACAAGATGTTGTGGGAGGGCATTCTCCCCAATACTATGAGGTCCTTTTTCCAATTGGGCAAATAGCAGACCCTCCCTAGGTGAACAAAAAATCAGGGGACCCGAAAGAGTCCCCTGATGTATGATGCGTTGTGCAGATGATTAGAACATCATACCGCCACCAAAGCCGCCGCCCATGCCGCCGCCGAAGCCGCCCATGCCGCCGCCAAAGCCGCCCATGCCGCCGCCGAAGCCGCCGCCCATGCCGCCACGGCCACGAAGCTGCTGACGTGAGTTACGGTCACCCATGAGTGACAGACGGTAAGTCAGAGTTGCCATGAAGTAGCTGGTAATGTTCTTAGTCTCTGAGTCAGAGATTGATGTTGTACTCATTGAACGGCTGATTGTGCTGCGCTGATGCAGGATATCATATGCTGCAAGTGACAGACTGGCCTTGTTACCCTTAAGGAATGAGAATGACAGTGAAGCATTCCAGATAAGTTCATCCCTGTTCATGTCACCGGTGTAACCACGACGGCTGTTCATGTTGAGGTCTGAACCCAGACGCATGTTACGCCAGGGAATGTATGCCATAACACTTGTACCGTAGCTGTAATCATAGGTATCCATGTTGTTCCTGGGATCAACATCATTTGTTGAGTGATTGTAACTCAGACTACCGTCCAGTGATATAGTCAGGTAATCATCGCGATACTCAGCACTCAGGCTCTCACTTGCACCGGTTCTCTGAGTTGTGCGCAGTACGGCATCTTGGTTTACCTTTGCTGCGTATCCCTGCTGATGGCTGTAGTTACCTGATGTATTTGACATGATTGAGTAACGGTCATCGGGGAATGTGTAGTTGTACATGATACTTGCATTAGCGTTCCAGTTAGCCCAGAATCCGTCAATATTCTCAGGCAGGGTTCTCTTACCACCGTTGGTAAGCTGATATTCTCTGTTCTGGATCTGACGAAGAGTATTGCTGATGCTTGTATTGACATTGAAACTACCCATGGTAACAGGATTGTACTTCTGATAACCCAAACTCAAGTTGTTGTTGAAAGTAGGTTTCAGACCGGGGTTACCTGAAGTGATACGCAACGGGTTGCTGTCATCAGTGATAGGAAGCAACTGCTGCATTGAAGGCTGGCTTGAACGTCCGTTGTAACGGATGTTGATCTGCTCCTGACGGGTAACTCTGTAACGGAACTGAATGGTAGGAGTCCAGTTGAATACTGTACGCTCCAGAAGTGTATCCTTAAGTCCCATACCGGTGTAGTTCATCTTTGAGTGCTGAGGCAGGATTGACAAACCTACAGTGAAGTTGTAAGACTGATCGGTTGCATTCTTACGGAACTGCAACTGGATAGTCTGGTCGTAGTTGTAGTAATATGAATTGGTACTCTGAAGAGTATCTCTATCACTCTCATTGATGGTATAATCCCAACTATCTATACCGTATGTAGCAGAAGGAACATTGTAAGTTGCACGGTCACTGTTCTGCTCGCTGTATGAGTACTGATAGCTCAACTGCAGGTAAGTACCGGTTGCAATAGGCTCAGAATAGGTTGTCTGAATATTGAAACTGTTCCTGTCGCTGGGGTTGTCATTGTATCTTCTGATATTGTTCTCAGTCCTGTTCAGAGTATGAGTCATAGGATTCTCATTGTTGTACATCTGCTCATTACGCTGGTTGGACTTGCTCTCAGAGTGACTCAGGTTGTAAGAACCACGAACTGATACGTTACGTCCACGGTTTCCGAAACGTCTTACGAACTGCAGGTTACCACTTGCGGACTTGCTCTCGCTCATGCTCTTATTCTTACTGTTCTGGGCATTCCAGATAGATTTTGCGTAGTAGTCATACAGAGAATCTACAAAGTCTGCAACAGGGTCAATGCTGTTGGGATCAATGTCATACTTTGTATAGGGATAAGTTACTCTGTCATAAATTGTGGTTGAGTCAAGAGGATCTGACATCAATCTCCAAGGATCACTTCTGTACTTGGCAGATTTGGACTCGCTCCAACTGTCAGACTTGCTGTATGAAACCTGAGGCTGGAAAAGAAGACTTGTATAGTTGTCCTTATTCCACTCGATACGCATCTGGCCGCTCAGGCTGTTGCTACCGCTACCGTTAGAGCTTACGCTTCTTTCCCAAGTAACGTTGTTAAGGTCCTGAACATTTTGCTTGTTGCTTGACTGGTTGTCGCTGTGGCTCCAGTTGATGCTACCGCCCAACTCCCACTTGTAGTTGTCTGAAGAAACCTCTTCACCCAGGTTCATAGCAAAGTTGGCTCCGGCTGAGTAGCTCTTGTTGACGCCGCCGCCTCCGCCGCCCATCATGCCGCCGAAGCCGCCGCCCATGCCCATGCCGCCCATGCCCATTCCGACACCGCCGCCCATACGCATGCCGCCGAAGCCACCCATACCGCCTGAAGACTGGCTTGCAGATCCCATAACGGTAAACTGCTTGTCCTCATCAAAACGGTTAAGTGAAGCGTTAACCTGATAGAGTGCTGCAAGATCAAAGCCCTCCTTCTCAAGAGGAGCACCGCCACCTACTGAAAGGTTACCGAACCAACCCTTGGCCATACCCTTCTTAACCTGGAGGTCGAGCACTGTCTCTTCCTCACCGTCGTCAATACCGGTCTGGCGAGCCAGGTCACTCTGCTTCTCATAAGCCTTAACTTTTTCAATCATATCGGCTGTGAGCTGTGTCAGAGCAACGGTCTTATCGTCATTGAAGAACTCCTTACCGTTAACAAGGATTCTTGATACAGACTTACCGTTTACGGTGATGTTACCGTCACTGCCAATCTGCACACCGGGAAGTTTACGGATAAGGTCCTCAACAGATGAGCCCTCAGGAAGTTTGTAGGCTGCGCTGTTGAACATAACGGTATCGTTGATCATCTGAACCTTTGCCACAACAGCGTTGATGGCAACCTCTTCAAGCATCTGACCACCTCTCATGGTAATCTTACCGAGGTCTGTTGTACCGGAACCTGATCTGAGGGTGAAATTCTTGTAAACGTCATCATATCCCAGGAATGTAACCTTTGCACGGAAGTTACCTGCGCTGAGGTTACCTACTACGAATGCACCATCGTCATCGGTAGAGGTACCACCGATGTAGGTGGAATCATTTCCTGCAATCTGATAGATCTGTACTGCTGCGGGTGACAGCACGTCACCTGAATCATAGTCGTAAACAGTACCTTTTACTGATAAATTCTGTGCCAGAAGCGCTGTGGCCGATGTGGCAAGAAATGCAAGCAGAATGGCAATTCTTTTCATTTGATTGTAGTTATTTTGTTTTGATTGTATGCACACTAATGAAAATACACCTTTACTATAAAGGGTTTTCGTGTTGGTTAAATGTGAAATTGACAATTTAACAAATAATTTACTTTTAGACATAAAAAGTGCCCTATGGTTTAATCTCAACTTAATTTTCCTAACTTTGCAGATAACATTAACACTGTTTTTGATTATGAAAAAGATATTCATACTTTTTGCAACATTTTTTTCACTTTCACTCCTGCTCTCGTGCGGTCAGAAAGCCAGCCAGACGTCTGAATTCAGTGAATTCGAGATAAAGTGCAAGGATGGCAAGGTACGCAACGGAGGCATCTACCTGCCCGCGGGTACAAAGTCCAAGGACGAACTGCCGGTAATATACATGGCAGACGGTCTGGTATTCAAGGAGTGCAGATTCGGCAGGATGATTGACTCACTCGTAGAGATGAAAGCCATAAGCCCGGTTGTGGTGGCCTGTTCGTTTGAGAACAAGATGACCGTTCCCGGCTATAACATAGCATTCCGCAATGCCGAGTACATAGAAACACTGGCCAAGAATGACAACACTCTGGCCCAAATCTATGAGAATCATTTCAATTTCTTTGTTGACGAATTCATACCTTATATAGAAAAGAAAGCGCCTGTATCAAAATCGGCCGCAAACCGCATATTCTTTGGTACATCCAACAGCGCCGACTTCGGCATCACCCTGAGCATGCGCAAACAGGGACTCATGAATGAGTACTGGTGCTATTCACCCGTATTCTCAAATATCAGTGAGTATGGAATGCTCACATCTGAGACATCATACAGGATATGCTGGGGATCAAAAGAGGAGGTTGGCATGGATGACTACTTCCCCAACCTGCTCAAGGACATCCGCAAGCGCGGCGGTCACGTCAACTCATGGGTATACAACGGAGGTCATGACCGTGAATGGTGGAAATACTGGTTCAGCGAGGAACTGAAGCGCAGATTTCCCTATAAAGGACTGTAAGGAACAATAACTAACCAAATATGAAACGTACATTAATCATCATCGCATTCGCCCTGGCTGCCACATTTGCCTCAGCGCAGGACAAACTGTATCACAACACCTTTAACCTGAATCAGGTAGAGTTGCTTGACGGACCGTTCAAGCACGCCATGGACCTTAACGTGAAGGTCTTGCTGGAGTATGACACCGACCGCCTGCTGGCTCCGTTCCTCCATGAGGCCGGACTGCCCAAGAAGGCGGAGTATTTCCCCAACTGGGAAGGGCTGGACGGCCATGTGGGAGGTCATTACGTATCGGCCC
>JAEEGJ010026044.1_pt1 | contig 11901 bp, 18 predicted proteins | sample 8958761 | NCBI WGS metagenome assembly JAEEGJ01 (sample SAMN16246546, study PRJNA631951) | gut metagenome | biome: gut microbiome; feature: rumen; material: RS-attached | host: Bos | place: Iran: Karaj | collected 2018-10 | reverse complement strand
AATTCCAGATAGCCACGAAATTGTAATCGCACAAGAAACGCAGCGAGAACCGTTCACGGAACTTGGAAACCGAAGGCTCGTCGCTGTCTTGTGCTTCGGCAAAGGCAAACCCTGCGAACACCAGGGCAAACAGGAATATTTTCAGGAAGCACTTCATCAGGGTCCTTGAAAAGATAATAACATAAAGAGCCCCTATAAGACAAAAAAGGAAATGTATTCGAGTATCTCGAACTACAAGATTCACCAAGGAGGAATGGATTTAAACCGCTAACGATTGATGATCTTAAGGAACGATTTGAAGCATCGTCAAAAATGAAAGATAAAGTGTACGACTACATCATTGATATTGAAAAAATAAAAGACTCCCCGAAATTTAGGGAGCTTCTAGGATTTTTCAACACCAAAGGAAAGAGGTAATCTACAGTTAATCCTTATTAAAAAAGTTTGCCCAATAAGGATTCTCTTTATCAAATAAAGCTTTTTCTTCCTTTGTAAAATTCTTTGGATAATCGCCAAAAAGGAATAAAATTTTTTTCTTATCAAAGGATATCGCCTGATGACCGCAAAGACCTACATAACGAACATGCCAGATTTTATCACCTTCATGTTTCTTATAAAATTCAATCTTTCTTGTTTCTTTGTCAACCGTAATCATGATTAACCTCTTTTAGTTTTACCTCAGCTCATAAAGAGCCCCTATAAGACGACAAAATCATCAACACAAAAATGCTAGGAGCTTTTCTGATCAAGTAATCTAAAAATCAAGCGAGCATCATGAATGATGGAAAATTTACCGTTATTTAAACCGACAACACACGGAAGTCCCACAGGCATGGGCATATCGCTAATATCATCTTTTGTATAAAAATGAAAAACAAGCCCAAGTTTCTTGTCTTCGGTTATAAAATCAGCAAAATCGAAACCATTTTTTTGAGCTTCTTTGTTTGCAAGTTCTTTTGCCCGTTCAACCGTAATCATGAGTTTTACCTCAGCTCATAAAGAGCCCCTATAAGACATGAGGCTTTTTCTTTTAAAGTTTTCAGGAATCCTTAACACCGTCAGTAAACAAGCTGTAGATAAACAGGCCGCAAATAAATAGACATGAAGCAGCTACGCATCCATTCTTTGACATTTCTAAAAGATCGCCGAAACCAGAAGTAGAACAGATAATGACCTCGATCGCGCACAAGGTCAAGAACGTCTTCGTGCTCATCATGCCTTCGAGCTCGAAGTACAGGTACGGAAGGAGGACGGAGAAAACAGCCAAAACAACGACGCAGACAAACGTCCAGCCGTCCGATACGAAGAATGCTGTCAAAGTTTCCCTCATGTATTCACCCTCCTTTAGTTTTACCTCAGCTCATAAAGAGCCCCTATAAGACCTACTTTCTGAATATACCTTATTTTATGCGGGTTCGCAAGCGTTTTGACGCTGAAAAAATCAGAAGAATTGGATAGATTCTTGACTTTTGGGCCTTTTTTTCGGAGCCCTAGTGCTGCCGAAATGACTGTAGATTTCCAGGAATTCCCTGTCGGAGACGCTCAGCAGGCAGACCGTGGAGCGGGGCTCGATTATATTGGCGATTCGCCGGCGGACGGCATTGTGCCTTTATTGCGCCGTGGATTCCGTAATCCCCGATGCTTCAGGGTGGCCACTGGATGCGGATTTCTTGAAGAAAATGAAACTCTGGTGGTTTGAAACTAGCGGCGTGCCCCTTGACTGAGAGTACGCAATTACTTATATTGCAATCGTAATTCGATAATCCTTGCGACAGTCGACATAGACCATTCGGTCCGTACGTGCATTCGCGGCGGGGCCCATCAACCTTCTTGACGGTCCTGTTGGATAGCTGGTAGGAACACGACCTACTCGAGTTCACTCGAAAGAGTGGCAAGTAACGCCGGGGAAAGCCCCCGCCAACAGAATCACAAGATTATCCCATTCCACGCAAGGCGTGGAAACTCCATTACAAAGCAAAAAAGAACGGGCGTATAGTGCGTCGTTTTTACGGTGTATTCGCACCGTTGTGCAACCATTTTTAAGAGGATATCTATGTCGAAAAAATCTATCAATATCTTGGACAAGGATTACATTCACTGGGTCAAGGAACTTTCTTCCCGTTATCGCAAGAGCCAGATCAAGGCGGCGGTGAAGGTAAATAGCGAAATGTTGCGCTACTACTGGGAATTGGGGCGCGATATTGTAACCAAGCAGGCTGAAAATAAATATGGGAGCAACTTTTATGGTACACTTAGTACTGATTTAAAGAAAGCAATCCCTAACGCCGAAGGGCTGTCTCCATCGAATATTCGCTATTCTAAAAGGTTTTTCCAACTATATAGTCCTGTCTTGGAAAATCTTCAGCAAGTTGCTGAAAAATTGAAAAGAGAAAATCTTCAGCAGGTTGCTGAAAAATCTCAAAGTCCTTTAGAACGACTAGAATCTACATTATTCTCTGTTCCGTGGGGGCACTACATGCTGCTCATCGATAAGTGCTCAGGCGCCCCACAAAAGGCCCTGTTTTTTGCCCGCCAGACGGTAGAAAATGGCTGGAGCCGTTCGTCCCTTTTGAATGCGCTTTCAAGTGACCTTTACGAGCGCAAAGGAAAGGCGTTGACGAATTTTGGACGGACTCTCCCCGCCGAAACAAGCGATTTGGCCCAGGAACTGACGAAAGATCCTTACAATTTCGCTTTTACTGGTATTACGGGCCGCTACAACGAAAAACTGCTGAAAGATAGCCTGCTGAACAACATTACCCGTTTTCTTGTGGAATTGGGCACGGGATTTGCCTATGTCGGCAGGGAATATGGCATTATGGTGGGCGAAAGGGAGAAGTTTATGGATTTGCTTTTTTACAATCTGAATCTCTCTTGCTATGTCGTTGTCGAGGTAAAAATCGGGCGTTTTGAATTTGCCGATATCGGGCAGTTGGGCGGCTACATGGTGGCATGCAACCATATCCTTAAAAAGGAAGGGCGCGACAACCCTACAATCGGTCTGCTGATTTGCAAGGAAAAGGACAAGGTGCAGGCACAGTACGCACTGGAATCAAGTACGCAACCTATCAGCATTTCGGAATATGAATTGGAAAAATTCTACCCTGAAAAGGTTGAAGGCACAATGCCCTCTATTGAGGAAATTGAGAAAAGATTGTGCGAAGTGCCGCTGTAAAATTTTACGGGTATTTCGCTCCGGGAATGTCCTTGAGGATTTCCTTCCAGAAGTCACGGAATTCTTTGTCGGTGACGGTGCCACCTGCGGAAAGTAGGCGGTAATGTTCACCCTGCCAGTGGTATTCAACAGGGGCGGCGTCAAAGCCGTTGCGCTGGTAAAAGTCGCGACGGCGGTTCCTGCGTTCGAGTTCCTCGGCGTCCTTGGAATCTTCTTCGACTTCGATATCGACGACAATACGGGCGTCGGGATGCTTTTCGCGGATAGCTTGTAGAATTTGCGAACCGTACCCGCGGCAACGTAGTTCTGGCACAACTGCAAAATAGACGATGTTCGTAATGTCGCCGTGTGAAATGGAATTTGAAAACCCGCAGAACACATCTCCATCGAAAAAAGCCCAGAATTCCCGCTTGATTTTGTTGTCCAGCAAATGCTTCATCGGAATGCGTTCGTTCGCCGGGAACGCCGATTCGTACAATGCCTTGACCTGCGGCAACCACAGAGATTCCTTTGTAACATCGAAAAACTGGAGCATTTGTGGAAAGAATAACAAATTATTGATTTTTTGTTTTGATATGATTTTTTTTGTATATTAAAACTCGACATAGTTGACAGAAGACTTTGCCAACGACCGTATTCATATATTTCAGATTCTTTTGATTGAGAATTGTATGGATACGGTCTTTTTTTTATGTGTGTGAGACCTTAAAGAGTGTATTGACAATGTCAATATAAAAAGGTATATTATGAACATAAAGATTAGCGAGCATGCTGCGAAAAGGATGGCTGAGCGCAATATTTCCGAAGGTGTTGTCAGAAAGGCTTTCGATTCTGAAGATTGGGAGGAAGTTTTGATGTCAAAGTTTGATCCTACAGCAATGATTGCTGTGAAAACAATTGACGAAGTTCGTTGGTGTTTTGTATTTAATGTGGAAACGGAAACGCTCATCACTTGCTATCCAAGGAGGTAGTTATGTACAAGGGCCTGAGTAAAAAGGATGCTAGAATCGCGAAGCATTACGAGTCTATAACGGACAAAAAAATAAAAGAGGAGCAGCGTTGGGCAGAAGAAAATGGTTTAGTGGTCAAGGGACCTATTGGCATTTCCCAAGCTGTTGCAACATTGAAGGATCGGCGTAAGCGGATGGTGTCTATGAGGCTTGATCCAGAAAATATTGAAGGTATGAAGGAAAGGGCCCGGGTTGAGGGTGTCCCATACCAGACGCTCATTAATTCTGTCTTGCATCGGTTCCTTAACGGAGACCTTGTTTCAAAGGATTCTCTAAAAACTGCTGTATAATGCGTCAGATGATTTACCACAACGATTGCGGCTGGAAATTGGAAGGATAGGAAATGAAAAAGCTTGGACTTGTTTTTGCTGTGCTGCTCTTGATGGCGTGTGGCGATGATGATTCGTGGTCCCCGTCCGATGCCGACAATTCCCGTTCGTCTCTCGTCGTTCTGAGTGGCGGCGGCAAGGGCAATTCCTCTTCGGTGAATAAAGAGGAACTTTCGTCAAGTAGCGTCATCCTGAGTGGCGATAGCCACGAAGGATCCAGTGACTCTCGCTCTAGCGATAGTAAAGGCAATTCCTCTTCGTCGGTTGCAAAAACATTTAGAGTCAGAACAATAGCGACACCTTGCAAGACCAAAACAGAAGATAATTGTGAATATGATTCTTTGACAGATGAACGTGATGGTCGAATTTACAAGACTGTAAAAATTGGTGCTCAATGGTGGATGGCGGAGAACTTGAGCTACGAGACAGAAAATAGTTCATGTTACCATGATTCCGCTAAATGTGTTAAATACGGTCGCTTTTACACTTGGGGAGCTGCGGTGGGCAAATCCGAAGACGAATGTCTTGGGTTGCTTTGTGACCTTCCTGCGGAGGGGGTCCGCGGCGTGTGTCCCCAAGGCTGGCACTTGCCAAGTTACGATGAATGGGATGATTTGCGTATAGCGGTGGGCGGAAAAACTGCGGGTTCGGCTCTCAAATCGCAGACTGGATGGAATATGACAGATGGCACGGATGCTTTCGGTTTTACCGCGTTACCCGGCGGCTATTTGTGGAGTACTGGAACTTTTGGCAATGATGGTGAATTTGCCTTCTTCTGGAGTGCCACTGCGCGCAATGAATACTATGCCTACGAAATGGAATTGGGCAGTGCTCGTGGGTATGCGCTTATAGATGAGGGCGAAACGACGCGCTACAGGTTTTCTGTCCGTTGCATAAAGGACTGATAGAGAGAAACAGCTTGTGTTCCTCATCACTGGGCGGATAGCCTTTCTGGACAAGTTGGTTAGGAAAGATTATATTTCCATAGAATAAATCAAATCATTGGGGAGCCTTTATGCGAAATGTCATTACGAGTACGATGGGTACTTGCCACAAGCGAAGTGTGGTGGCAATCTCTATGTTGGTGCTTTTACTCTCGGCGTGTGGTGACGACGACAGCGGCAGTGTTGCCCCGGATAACGAACCGTCTTCTTCCTCCGTCATTCCAGGCTCCGACCCGGAATCCAGCAGCAGTCTCGTAGCCCTAATCAGCACTTCGAGCGCCCGGGAAGATGTTTCTTTCAGCAGCAGTTCTGTGGACGAGGAAAAGTTTTCTTCTGCAGAATCGTCATCCAGCGTCATGCCGCAGTCGAGCGAGGATCTCCAATCCTCGTCAAGTAAAAAACAGGAATCTAGTAGCAGCATAGAGTCGAGTAGCAGTTCTGCAAACAATGTGGACTGTTCTGCTCTTTTGGAAGAAGAAAAGGAAAATGGTAAGTGGAGTTGGGATATACCGAAGGAATGTCGATTTAATCCTAATATTGACTACGGAACTATGACCGATGAACGTGACGGCAAGGTTTACAGGACTGTGAAAATCGGTAACCAAGTGTGGATGGCGGAGAACCTGAACTACTCCGACAGCTCAACAACCCCGAGCCTCAAGGGAAAGAGCTGGTGCTATAATAGAGAACCTAAAAACTGCGATGTGGCTGGCCGCCTTTACACCTGGGCTGCTGCCATTGATTCGGTGAAGTTGGCGAACGATGCGGACAACCCGTTGGACTGTGGTTCCGACAAGATTTGCGGACTTTCCGACACGGTGCAGGGCATTTGTCCCCCGGGCTGGCATTTGCCCAGTTACGCCGAATGGGATACCTTGGTCCTGGCGTTGGGCGGCCGATTTAATGTCGCGGTGGGCACGCTTCTCAAATCGCAGAGTGGCTGGGATAAAGGCAGCGGTACCGGTACCGATGCCTTTGGGTTTTGTGCCTTGCCTGCTGGCGTAAGCTACATCAATACCGTATTCGCTCCCTCTGGGGAATTTGATTACGGAGGCAATGAAACGAATTTCTGGAGTTCTACAGAGGCGGATGACGACGAGGGAAGCTATGACGCAGTCTGCATGAACCTGTATACCAGTGATGGGGGGCCGTTCAGGGAACTCAAGAATGCGGGCATTTCAGTTCGTTGCCTCAAAAACTAGCTGGGAATGAAAAATCTTGTTATTTGAAACCCCGTGGGATGCCAAGAAGGAATTCCCAGTTTATTTTGATTCCGTCGCGGCGGGCTACGGCGAAGTGACCCTTATAGCAAATAGCATCGGGGCGTTCTTCTCGATGAATGCGCTGGCCGATAAGCCCATCAAGCAGGCCTACTTTATTTCGCCGATAGTCAACATGGAAAAACTGATTTGCGACATGATTGCGTGGGCGGGCGTCTCCGAAGAGGAACTCCGCGAAAAGAAAAGCGTGCCGACGAATTTCGGCGAAACGCTTTCGTGGGAATACCTGTGCTATGTGCGTGAAAATCCCATCGAGTGGAGCATCCCCACGAAGATTTTGTATGGTTCGAACGACAACCTGACTTCGCTAGAAACGATGCGCAATTTCGCCCAGAAAATCGGTGCACCTCTGACCGTAATGGACGGCGGCGAACACTGGTTCCACACCGCCGAACAGATGGCCTTTCTGGATAGGTGGATTAGAGAATAATCATTTTTTCATAAAATAGGGCAGCCTAGATTTATAAATTATACCATTTGGTATTATACCAAATGGTATAATTTTTTTTTGGTGAGGGGGGGGGAGAAAAAAGAACGAAAAATAGTGATTCTATGCAAAAGTATTGCTTTTTGTAGTTATTTTGACTATATTTTGATATAATAATGCAGGAGGTCTGTATGCCGATGTCGGTTTTGCAAATAAGGATTGAAGAAGATTTGAAAAAACAGGTTTCCGACCTGTTTGAAAGCCTTGGGATGGATATACCCACGGCTGTGCGCATCTTTTTCAAACGTGCTCTTGTCGAAAATGGAATTCCGTTTGAGGTGAAGGGGATGCCCTCTCCTACAAAACAGGATGGCATTAATTTATTGAATGCGTTACATGCGGCTCAGGAACAGGCGTATAAAAATGGCGTTGCGAATCTGAGCGAAGAGGAAATTGAAGCCGAAATCAAGGCAGCCCGTATGGAGAGGAAGAAAAAATGATTTTTGCTGTGCTCGATACGAATGTTTTAATTTCTGCAGCTCTTGCGCATAATAAGTATTCTATTCCTTATTCTGTTTTTAGGGGTGTTGTTGAAAGGCGCTTCGTCCCTCTTGTTGATGATAATATAGTTCGCGAGTATTGGGAGGTGTTTTCTCGTCCAAAATTTTCATTTATGCAAGAAACAATAAATGATATTGTCGGAAATACTATAAAATTTGCGATAAATCAGCCGGTTCCACCATCTGGTATAGAACTCCCTGATAGCGATGATGTTGTCTTTTATGATGTGGCTAGGGCTCATCAAGATAAAGGTGCTTATCTTGTGACAGGAAACTTGAAACACTTTCCAAATTGTGGGTTTGCTGTTTCTCCCCGTGATTTTATGAATATCATTACACCGAACAAAGGAAACCACATGGTTAACGATAATTCTGCTGTTTATGACCCTACGGGGCTTTTGGCTGCTTTGCACGAAGCTCAGCGTCAGGCTCATGAAAATGGGGTGGACAATCTGACCGAAGAAGAAATCGAGGCCGAAATCAAGGCTGCCCGTGCGGAGAGAAAGAAACGGCTTGGAAGGAACGGATGAACGAAATTACAGAAAAAGATGTAAAAAAGCTTTGGGTTGAGAAAGACGCTGTTTGTGTCGAACTGAAAGACGGCCGAATCGGGCGTGAACTCATCCGAGATTACGAATCGCTGCGGAAGGCTACACGAAAACAGCTGGAAAACTGCCGCGTTGATTGCGATGGCGTGTGGTTTGATGATTTGGACGAGGGCCTGGAACTTTCGGGATTTTTTTCACCGAAAAAGACAAATCCCATTGGTCGTGTATTTTGGCTGTTTCCCGAACTGAACGCCTCGGCGTTTGCCCGCCGATTGGGAATCCCGCAACCCCTCTTTGCTGCGTATGTAAATGGTACGAAAAAGCCATCTTCGGCAAGAAAGAAGCTCATTGACGAGGAACTCCGCCGTGTTGGCAGGGAGTTGTTGAAGACCGTAGCGTAGTTTTTTTGCTACACGTCTTTATGTTATATTTTAATTGATTTAATCGTATTTCGAATTTAATATATGATTTATCCATCAACTAATCTTTTGCAGGGCTTTTCACCCCAGTTGCAAAACGAGGACGGGTCTCCTCGGTTTTTATATCATTACACCAAGTTTGATAATGCTATAAATATATTGACAGTTGGGCGATTGTTTATGTGTTCTTTGGAAAAACAGAATGATCCTTGGGAATCTCTTACGCGGGAGAGCACTGGCGTTATGGGGCGCGGGGAACCCATTGAGGAAACGTGTCGAAATCTCAGAAACCATGAATGCGCGATTGCAGAACGGAAAAATTATGTTCGACAAGCATCTTTTTCAGTAGACGCAAGGTGTTCTCATAGTATTTGGCGTCATGGATGGAATTTGACTCGAATGTGGGCGCAATATGCGGACAATAATGCAGGGGTCTGTTTGATTTTTGATTACAAACAGTTGCATAATGATTTTGACGCTGCATTTGCAAATAAAACAACGCCGCACTTTGACCGTCCGATTAATTATGTGAATTTATTTGAATTAGATGAATTAGAAAGTAGGTATTGGGAGGCTACTACAACTTTTTTGGACAACGCTCACATTGACTTACTGTTCACTAAACATGATGATTTTGAACACGAACAGGAGTATAGATTTCTTGCCGCGAATAGATGTTTGAAAACTTCCGTTGATAATCTATACCTTCCTGTAAAAAAATCTTTTTGTGGGCTTATCACTGGAAAGCTATTTGATAGAGGATATGACAAGAATAGGTCGCCATTGCGTGAGAAACGCCTACGCGATGCAATGGACCTATGTAATAAGAACAGCCGACTATTTATTATGCTTCCAAATTCGTTTTGGGCCCCTTTGTATGATCCGGTGGCAGAAAGGGAACACATTAAGCGAACGTTGGGTTTTGATATAATAGATTGAACATAGTGAGATTTACTGCTTTGTCTCTTGCTTACTAGGATGTCCACAGGAAATTTTCCGATTAACAAAACCATTTATGTCATGATGGTTTATTGCATTTCCGAGAGTGTGGAGAACTCTATTGTGCTTTGTTTGGTGTCCAGCCACTTATAAAATTCTCTGATTTCCGGCACATTATGCTTGCACAAGTAAGCATTGCGGTCTGCCGCATCTTTATGTCTTGTAATGAAGTGCACCGCAAAACTTTCGTATCGGTCATTAGTCTGGTCGGGAAAGTTTGCGCGATGATTGTCTATTAGTAGCTCAAAGCGCTCGTTACGCTCTATTCTACGTTTTTTTGAACCATGCGTGTAGGCCAAACTGATACGCAATAACGTTCGTTATGACCCAACCGATAACTGTAATTAAAAATGTGGTATCGTTCATATCTATCCTCTTTCCATCTAAATATAACAAGCAATTCTAAATTATCAAAAATACGGTTATTTATGCTATTTGGGATAAATATTCGCTCCATGCACCGGTTTCGGTCCGACGTTTATGCTATCTTGAATTTTGTGTAACTAATTTTAGGGGCTTTTATGGATGAAGAAAATAAACCTGCATCGGCAGAAGAAACACCGACTATTCCCAGCGATAAGCTTGCAATAGGCATAAAAAAATCCATAATTAGAAGACTGAAACGAGGTTATATAGCTGTTGCTGTAATCTACTTGACCTATAAAATTTTTGCCTATGGGTGCAATTACATAGGTGTAAAACCATCTCATGTTATTGGATATGTGTTTACTCATACTATGTTACCATTGTCTATTTTGGGTGTGATTGGAGTATTTGGTATTATGCTTCCCAAATTTTTGGGAATTACTCTACCGGAAAGAATGACGAAAAGCAAAGTTGGCTCAATTATTATTGGGATATTAGTTTACGGTTTGGCTGCATATGCATTAATAGCGCTTGTCGGTGACATCTATAATGAGTCGCAGACACACAAATTCATATTGTTCAGCTTGTATAAAAATTTTTGCAATCAATAATTAAACAAATTAATGCCCCGAGATTACCTTCGGGAAACATACACTAGGTGAGGGGGTGGCGGAAGACACGGCTAGGTTCCGGCTCGGAGGCCGGAATGACGCCGTGGCTGCAGCGACCTTTGGTCACTTGGCCTTTAGGCCTTAGTGAACATGGCCACCTTTAGGTGGTGGGGTGGCCAAACTCTAGTGTGTCGACTCTGTCAACAATGCCGAGAATTCTTGAATCTTTTTTACGACGAGCTTCGGAAAATCAATTTGCTTCAGGACCTCGAAATGTGAATCGTTGGATACGATGTATGTCGCGTTTCCGGCAATTGCACAATCAACGAATTTGTTGTCATCAGGGTCTTGTGTTATCAGGTTGAATCGATAAAAAGTCTCGATTTGTTCTACGGTTGGAGCGTTCAATAAGGTCTGAATGACATTGGAGGCGATTACAGAGTTCGTGTTTTGAGCGAGAATTTCTTCGTATTCTTCGAGTATTTCGTTGGACACGCAAAGCGTGTATTTGCCTTGCTGCAAGCCTTTCCATACATTGAAGTACGCGCCTTTTTTGGATAGGGACGCTAGCAAGCAGTTCGTATCGAGAACTATTCTCATTTGGCCTTATACGGAGTACGGAGATGTTCTTTCAGGATGTTTTCGTTCTTTTCGTTGTTCCATTCGCCGGATTCCCACAGGGCGTCCATGCCGTCTTCAACACGCTTAGCGAAAATTTCCATTAAGGCAACACGGATTTCGGCCAAGGATTCAGCGTCTTTGGCGAATGAGAACATCTTCAAGAGATGTAGTTGTGTTGGATTAAGCGTGGTTTCCATAAGAACTCCATTTTTAAAAATGTTTCTTGATTTCAATATACATTTCTTTATGAGAAAACACAAGCCGGGGGTTTTAGGGGGTGTCCCCCTAGGCGAGGGGGTAGGCCGAGCGCGGCTCGGCCGAGGGGGAGACTTCCCCCTTTTGTGGGGATAGAGATTGCTTCGCCCCTATTCGGGGCTCGCAATGACACAATTTTGAACTATTCCTAACCACTAACCACTAACCACTAACCACTAAAATGCTATCTTTTCCCCTCGGAAACATTCTAATTAACAGAGGTTCAAAAAATGAATTATTTCAATTCTATCCCTATGCGTCGCCAACTCGAAGAAATTGGCCACTGCCGTTTCATGGAACATTCTGAATTCAGCCGTGGTGTTGAAGCCCTCAAGGGTAAGAAGATCGTGTTCGTCG
>JAEEGJ010026043.1_pt1 | contig 11902 bp, 13 predicted proteins | sample 8958761 | NCBI WGS metagenome assembly JAEEGJ01 (sample SAMN16246546, study PRJNA631951) | gut metagenome | biome: gut microbiome; feature: rumen; material: RS-attached | host: Bos | place: Iran: Karaj | collected 2018-10 | reverse complement strand
GGCCCTGAGCGTCCCTGGCAAAAACCTCCGTGCCGGAGAGATCGGTGTTGCAAAGCAGATCGCGAAGGGTCGCTTCGTCTATCCTCTCAATGGAGAAGAGCCAACCGACACCATCAGAATCCATGCCTGTGGCCTTGGCCGCCTCAACGGATGCCTTCTCTGAGACAGAGAAGAGCCGCTCTCCCGCGTCATCCTGCGGCGTCTCGGTGATCAAAAGCTCATCGTATTCCAGCGGGATCATGAGCTTTAATCCGTCATTTTCGTAGAGATGCCCCGCCTCCCCTTCGGGCCGCAGGGCCAGATCGTTGACAGTGACGGAGTCCCCGGAGCTGCTGATGCTCATTTCCTGTTTCGAGCCACAGCCGCACAGCATAAACAGCGCCAGCATCATGAGTGCCAGCAAAAACACCTGTTTCTTTTTCATCGTGTTTGTCCTTTCCGATATCTTGTTTAGCTTGTGGATTATATCACGGTGCGTGACCCCCGGCAAGGGAACTTAAGAAAACGTAAGAAATGTTGGAGCTTCTTGTCCATGACAAAGCACCTCTGGATCATACCCAGAGGTGCTTTGTTTTACGTATCGGTAAGATGAAAAGCATATGCCAGCAGAGCCCTGAGAGCTTTGTTTGCTGATCACTATGCGATCGCGTCGACGAGGGAAGCGATGTCGTCAGAGCCGAGGCCGTAGGTATCCCGAAGATCCCCCTGACCGCGGATCAGGATGCAATAGCTGAAGTTGTCAGAGGACCAGATTGCTTTCATCGCCCGACCCTCCTCGTTGCCAAAGCATCGGATTTGCCATCCACCTGCCTCGATCGTCCACTCATATGCGTAGGCGGTATAATCGCCGGACACATCGGCCGTGTCGTAGCTCACCTCATGATCCGGCCGGTTCACGCCTTTTCGAACCGTAAGCTCCGCAGCACCAACGTAGCCGTTTGCCTCGGCAAGCAGATCCGTATAGCGGTAGAACTCCCAGCCGATCGGGCCTCCGACTACTTCCGCTCCGGCTTCCGGAAGCTTGAAATAGCCGACGCCCGCTCCGTCCGCCGCAGCTTCCGCGCTGTCGGCCTCCGTCCAGGGATTTGGCATGGAGATGGAGCCGTCGCCCATGGCCGGGATCCATTCGAACACCATATCCTCCCCGGTTTCGGACTGATCCTCGTGCCAGGTAAAGGTTCCGTCGTCGTGGAAGGCGATGGTTCCGGTGCCGTCGTCATAAACGGACTCATCGCTCTTGATTTCGCCCTGCTCATCATAGACAAGCTCTGCTTTGCTGGCGCCGGAATAGCTGATGGCCAGCGTGTCAGTATCCAGCTTGCCGACGATGATCCAGCGAGTCTGCTCCCAGGCGCTGCTGCCCCACTCGATAGTGATAAACGCTTCATCAAAGCCCCAGCACTTTACCGTGGCATGCGCCCGGTCGCACTGGTACTCCCCGACGAAATTCATCACAGGATTCTGCCAGTTCGGATCTTCCTCAAACACGGCAGTGTATTCCGCACTTTCGTCCAGCAGAAGCGTGATCTGTGGCTCGGTCGAATAGTCTTCTCCGTTCTTTGTCCATTTTACAAAGAGATTGCCCGCCTCCGGCTCGGCCAGGAAGGTATGGACAGCCGGTTCGGCCAGGCCGATATAGGCAGACTGGGCCGGGAACTCCGGATCGATCTCCGGCGCTTCCTCACCCTCGGCGTATGCGATATGGCCCCAGCCCTCAATGTTGACAGTGACAATGATCGTTGCCTCCGGCATATCCACCGGTGTGAAATAGTAGGTCTCGCCGCCCTCAACTTCGAGTTTGAGACCGTCTTCGCCCTCTTCGGTAATGGTAACGTTGAAGGGATCCAAATTCTCATCCCAGCCGTTCAGGTTGCCGCGCAGGGCATTCCCTTCCTGATGGATGATCCAGCCGATCGCTTCACCGTCCAGCATCAGGGAGACAGCCCAGCCCTCATAGCCTTCCGTCTCGGAGAGGTTAACGATCAGATGATTGCCGCTCTCGTCTTCATAAGTGCCCTGCCGGGTCCATTCTATGATTTCCGGCTCCGCGGGCTTCGTTTCTCCGCAGGCTGCCAGCACAAAGAGCATGCTGGCCGCCAGGATCATGCAAATCAGCTTTTTCATGTTTCATTTCTCCTTTTTCTTCTTTGCCGTTTTTGTTATCTCTTCATGGTAAAAATAGTTGCAAACGACAGGCGGCTCACCGAAGGGTGCGCGGTGCTGCTCATCATCACGGATATAAAGCATACCCTCCCTGGTTGTGTATGCTCTGATCGCCTGATCCAGCGCCGTCCAATAATCGCGGCTTTTCTTCGTATAGATGTCATGATACAGTTCATCCAACTCCGGGTGATGCTCATGTACCCAGTCAAGAATGCGCTTCTTATAGTCCCCGCGAAGATTCAAATTCTCCAGCCACACGAGATTGCACTGACCCTTTGCCCGCTCAATGATCTTGATCACGTCCGTGATGCCGGGGAAAATCGGTGAGATGAAACAGGTGGACTGTATGCCCGCTTCATAAAACTGCCGCATGGCCTCAAGCCTGCGTTCAATGCTGACGGCCCGATCCATCTCTTTGCGAAAATCCTCATCCAGCGTATTGATCGACCAGGAAACATGCGCGCTCGGAAACTGCTTGATCAGATCCAGATCTCGCAGGATAAGATCAGACTTTGTCGAAATGCTGATGCTGATCCCGGTATCCAGCAGCTGCTCCAGCAAAGCCCGGGTGCGTCTGTATTTCTTCTCCAAGGGCTGGTAAGGATCCGTCACGGAGCAAAAGAACGCCTCTTTCCCTGCGAACCTGCCGGGTCGATCGATTTCCGGCCAGCTTTTGACATCTACGAACTCGCCCCACGGCTCGGGATGATTCGTGAACCGCTTCATGAACGACGCATAGCAGTACTTGCAGGCATGCGTACAGCCCACATAGGGATTGACAGCATAATCTGACACCGGCAGATTCGTTTTCGTCATGATGTCTTTGACTTCTATTACTTTGATTACCATACCTGTTTCTCCTTGCTTTTGCCGCCAATTTTTGCCGCCTTGACAGCGCTCTGACAGTGGATCCGGACAACACGGTTCCATGAAACATAGAGTTATTTGCAGGAATTACGGCTTTTGCCTAGCTGCACTATCGCCCATACGCCCGCGCTGATCCCGATGTTCCCTTCCAGCGTCAGCCGCTTCTGCGCTTCCACAAACGCGTCCTTGAACCGCGTGCTGCCGCACAGGGTGATGACTTTGTATTGTTCCACCATGATCTTTTTCCCCTTAACTGCTCCAGCGGCCGTTGATAAACACCATCTGGTCCATCACATTTCCGGCCTCGGTCATGATCACGGCCTTTATGTACGTCCCGCTCTTGTCTTTCCGCAGTTCCTTCATCCTTGCCCTGGCCGTTTCCAGTTCCCAGTCAAACAGCACTTTATCCTTCCCGCCGTCCGTCCGGATCAGTCTTGTGATGAAGCCGGAGGCTGTATTACACGCCATTGTTTTCTCTCCTATGCATTAAAAGTTTTTTACAGCATGATCGTATCACGGAACCAGTCCGGAATTTGGGACTCGCCGCAGAGCCCGGCATCACGGTTTTCCGGCTCCCTTCATATTTACAGCTTCTTCATCTAAAATCCTGCTTTATAGTATACAGTATCAGAAGCCGAAATTCTATTTCAATTTTTTTGAGAGCGGACGCAACCTTTTCCGCTCCTTTGCGTGTATAGAAGTGAAAGCGCTTTTGAAACGATTTGGGAGGTCGCCATGGAAGATTCAGCCATAGTCGATCTGTATTGGCGGCGCTCGGAGCAGGCGATCGCCGAATCTGAGCGGAAGTACGGAACCTATTGCAGCAGCATCGCGCAGCGGATCTGCCGCAGCGCGCGCGACGCCGAGGAATGCGTCAACGACACCTGGCTTTCGGCCTGGAACACGATGCCGGACAGGCGTCCGCAGCGTCTGGGGCTGTATCTCGGCTGCCTGACGCGGAACGCGGCCATCAGCCGCCTGCGAGCGGAAAACAGCCAAAAGCGCGGCGGCGCGGAGATCGAGCTCGTCCTGGATGAGCTCTCGGAAGTCCTCCGGTCGGAGAGCGATCCGGCCCGTGAGGCAGAGCTGCGCGAGCTCGGCGAAGCGGTCAGAAGCTTTGTCGACCAATTGCCGGAGACCGAGCGGAACATCTTCCTCGGCCGCTACTTCTTCGGCTACCCGGTCAAAACCATCGCTGAGCGCTGCGGGTATACCGAGAGCAGGACAAAGAGCCTGCTGCACCGCCTGCGCGGCCGGCTGCGCCGGACGCTCGAGAAGGAGGGACTGCTGTGAACCGATACGATGTATTTCAGGCGCTGAGCCAGGTCGACGAGGCGCATCTTGAGGCGGCCGAACGCTTTTTGGAAAGCGGAAAGGAGCCTGCTGTGAAACACAAAACCATAAGATCCGTGCGTGTCGTGCTGCTGGCTGCGGCCATCACCGCGCTGCTGGCGGCAACCGCCTACGCTGCCGGACTGTTCGGCCTGCGGTGGCGCGAGGTCGCGCCGGAAGAGACGTTCCCGGTGCATTTCAGCGCTGCGTGGGACAAGGATTACGGGGCCTGGAAGGGCACCTACGCTCTGGAGTTCGACAGCCCCCTGACCTGTCAGCCCGTGCGCTACCGGTTCGGCTGGCTGCCGGACGGTCTCAGCTTCCCCGTCTGCGAGAAGGACGCGGACGGCTGGGTGAAGCACCTTGACCCGAAACCGTACGGCGACGACGTGCCCTGGTACGCGCATGTGGAGGCGGTAAAGAACGACACGGAGCAGTTCTTTATCAGCGATATGTACTATGCGCCGCAGTTTGCCGACGGCGGTGCGCTGATCCTGCTCAATCAGGTGCCGGACCAGGTCAGCGCAGAGACCTGGGGCGAACTCATGGTGCAGACCTTCACCTGCAGCACCTGGCGCGACTGGAAGACCGGCGACACCGGAGACTACGACGTTCCCGTCAACCACGTCGTCCTCTTCCATCCCGAACAGGGCTGGATCTTCGCGATCCGCGGCACGCTCCCGCCGGAAGACCTTGTGAAGATCGCCCGCAGCATCGAGGTGGAGCAGACCGAAGGCCTTGTCGAGCAGTCTCAGTTCTCCAACCCGTACGACACCTTTGACGCCGGACAGGGCTGACGGCAAAACAAAACCGCATAAAAAGAGCTCCCGGTCACCGGCAACAAGCCGATGACCGGGAGTTTCTCTTCCTGTGGCCGATCTTATGCCGGCAGCCGTTCAGCGGGCTGCCGCGCCTTTCGTGTTTTCATTTTTCGGCTCTCGGCTCGATCATCACATGCACCGTGTCGCCGTCGCCTTTGTTCAGCTGCTTCCGGATCGCCTTCCGCAGCCCGATCACATAGCAGACGGTGCCGGATTCATCCTTCACGCCCATGTTGACGATGCTGCCGTCATAGGGGATGCCGTCAAATTCGGCATGGACCTTCACACGCCCCGCGCCGAATTCCGCCCGGATATCCCATGGAAAAACAACGTAGGCGCCGCCGTTGTCGGGAACCTCGTGAATGATCCCGTCATATTCATATCGTTTCCACACTGCTGCATCACCTCATGATCCGCTGTCTTCAGTCCTCTGGTTCCCCGGCGTTCCCATAAGGATCAATAAAAAACAGAATCAACGATCTCGCAGAATTTCCGGGGCTGTTCCTTGACCGACCAGTGTTTGCAGCCCCTGAACACCTCCACCCTGCTGCCGGGCGTTGCCTGTGCCGCTTTCTCAATATCATGCAGCGGAACGAGCGGGTCCTTCTCTCCGATTATATAAACAACCGGCATTTTCAGATCCTTCAGTTGCTTCAGATAGTACGGTTTTGCCTGATGCTTATCCGCGGAACTCCGCTGATAGTTGAGCATCGATTTTCCGGCCATGTCTCCGACACAGGACAGCATCACTTCATCAACTAAAGCTTCCGTGATCCGGTTCCGGTCTCCGATCAAGGCATAGGATATCGACCAGCGTGCCACCCATCTGTACTTTGCGCACCACCTGTATTGTGTCAACGTCAGATCCGTATGGTTCACATACCAGTAGCTCAGACGATGAAACGGCATTTTTTCGGATACGCCCCAGGTGTCAACTGGGATCAGCGCTTTTACATTCTCCGGATACTTCAGGGCAAAACCGATGGCAACAGCGCCGCCCATGGATAATCCGGCCAAAGCAAAGTCGGAAAGGCCAAAGTGGTCAACAGCGCTTTTCACACACGCGATGTGTACATCATAGAAGTTTTCGCCCACAAGGTCGTCCGCCTTATCGCTGCCTCCATAACCCAGGAAATCGATGGCATACACCGAAAAATCTTCCGTGAACGCGTCGAATACTTCGGTCCAGGACAGCATTGTGCTGTCACACCCTCCGCCGTGCAGCAGCAGAACGGTTTTTGCCCCCGTTCCTTTTTTATAAGCGGCAATGTTTCCGTACTGTGTTTTAATGAGTTCTTTCCCGATCATTCTGATTTTCTCCATGCTGTGAACTCAAATAAACCAATGCCTGTGTTGGCTTATTTCAATGCCTCCAGGATCGGCGCGAGATATGCCCTGTCAGTCCAGTCGCACTTCTGCGTTCCCGCTTCCAGCAGCGCCTTTTCCCACACTTCACAGTCTTCCGGCTTCTTCTTTGCCACGGCTTTCTGCAGCAGTTTGCAGAGGTTCCGGTCGGCAAAGGACATGGCGTCCATATCCCAGCCGCCCCGGCAGTAAAAGCACGGCAACCCGGCCAGGGAATCCTTCATATTGCGGGCAACGAGCTGCCCAAAGGCCGCCTCGTCATAGGGAGAAGCGCCGTCGCAGAACACGATCACCTTTTTCCCCTGCAGCTCCCCGATATTCTTTTTCAGGAAGGAAAGCCCCGCGATGCCCATGGCATAGACACCGCCGCCGAGAATGACCGTGTCGTACTGCTTCACGTCCTCGATCTTCGCCTTTTTCGTTTCCAAAACGTCGAACCCGGTCTCCTCGGCGAGCCAGTCGGCGTAGCGCTTTGTTGCGCCGTATTTTGATGTATAAAGAATGATACCTTTCAAAGTTGCACCTTCTCAGATCGGGGATGACCCCTGGATTTCTTATTTGATCACCTTTTCCCAGCGGAGCTGTTCGAGCTTTTCTTCGGAATACCCGATCTCCCGGAGCACCTCCTCGGTGTGCTCTCCCACGTGGCCGCCGCGCTCCACAGGCGCCAGCTCCGCGTTGCGGTAGCGGATCGGCGGGCAGGGCATCTGAAACGATCTCCCGCTCTCATAGGTGAAGGGCACAAAGTAGCCGTTGGCAAGCGCCTGCGGGTCGGTGTGCATCTCTTTGAAGTGGCGCAGCCGCGTGCAGGGAATGCCCAACTCCGTCAGGCGGCGCTCGATCTCAGCAAAGTCGAATCGGGCATAGATCCTGTCCAGAATGTCATAGACCTCCGGCTTGTGCCTGTTTGCTTCCGGCATGCTGGAGAAGAGGCTGCTGCCGATATACTCAGGAGCATCCATCGCCGTGAAGAACTTCTGCATCGTCTCCGCAAAATTGGTGGCCACCGTCACATTGAACCACTGCCCGTCCCGGCTCAGGAAGCACGATACAAACGGGTTCCCCGCGTTGCGGGGGCGGGGGTAGGGGGTGCCGTAGATATCCTGCGTGACCGTTGCCATCGTGGCGAGGATCCAGATGGCCGATCCGTAGAGCGACACCTCCACCAGATCGCCGCGGCCCGTTTTCTCCCGGGCGAGGAGCGCGCTGCACACGCCGCCGAAGAGCGTGGAGCCGGCGACCGTGTCGCCTACGGCGCCCGGCGTGGTGATAGGATAATCCCCCGGCGGCACCAGGTCCTGCATGAAGCCCGAGCGGGCCCAGAACGCCACGGCGTCGTAGCCCGGATCGTCGCAGTCGGGCCCTTCCTGTCCGTAGGAGGTCAGCATCCCGTAGACCAGGCGGGGATTCACTTCTTTCACGCTGTCGTAATCAAAGCCAAGGCCCTTCAGGGCGTTCGGCCGGTAGTTCGTCAGCATCACATCTGCCGTCCTCAGCAGCGCGTAAAAGGCCTCTTTCCCGGCGGGGTCCTTCAGGTTGAGCGCCACCGTGCGCTTGTTGGTGTTGAACATCTCCCAGATGGGATTTTCGTCGATATCCCACTGGGTGACGCTTGTGGCGAAATACACGCGCCAGTCATCGCCCTTCAGGCGCTCCACCTTGATCACGTCGGCGCCCTGCTCGGCAAACAGCCGCCCGGCGGCAGCCGCCGCCACGAACGTGGACAGTTCTATGACCCGTATCCCTTCCAGACATTTCATGGTATGATCCTCCCCGATCGTTTGATCTATTATAGTCTGGTATACTTGGCAAAATTTCCCCGCGCTTTTTCCGCCGGATCATGCGTGGTTCCCTGTGTCCTGGCACCATTCCGCGATCTCTGCGATCAGCTCCAGCGGAAGATCGTCGGAATACGGGATCCGAATGGAACCCTTGCTGTATGTGCAGCCGGCCTGATCGAGCGTTTCCGCAAACGCCGTCACGGCTTCCGGTCCCGGATATAGGCCGATATGTTTTTTCTGCGCGGCAAAGTGAATGATATTGTGTCCCTTCCAGTAAGTAGGCATCGACCAGGAGATCTTCTCCGTGGTATCCGGCAAACTGTCCATCAGCACCTTTCGCACGCTCCGGAGCTGACTGCGGACCTCCTCATCCTGAACAAGGATATATTCATCTACCGTCTCCGGGGCTTTCCCGCAGTAATGCCCCTGATTCTCGTTTTTAAATGTGCGCCCGCACTTTTGACATTTCCACATAGAGCCTATTTCCTCTCTGCGAAATCTGCCGCCGCTGTGATCCACGAAAGCAGCTCATCGTCGATCTCCTCCCGGCTCCCGATCATCACATGATGCGTCCACCGGTTGGGGTAAGGTTCGGTCGCCACATCGATCCGAGCGGAGTCCTCCCTGTAAGGCAGCCCGAAGGTGATCGTCAGGAACGGATCCGGGCGGTCTTTCGTCTTTCTCACCGGCGTAAAGGACACCGCTGCGAACATGCGCCGGTTGAAGAAGGATATCTGTGTTTTCTTTACCTCGATCCGGGTATCCGGCCAGAGGTTCAGAACGGACTCCCGGAATGCTTCATACAGGGGCAATGCAGCCGGCTTTGCGGCAAAGAACAACAGCTCGTCCTCCTCCCGTACGTCCAATGGCACGGCGCCGGACGTGTTCCGGTATTCTGCCGGCTCTTTATTGATGTTGCCGAATAAACTCATGGTTTTCCGGTCCCCTTCATATCTGCAGCTCCTGTATTTGAGACCCATGTTACAGTATACAGTATCAGAAGCCGAAATTCTATCCGGATTTTTTGAAAGAGAGGATGCTGCCTTTTCCGCCGGTCGATGCCCCTGTCCCCGCGGAGGCTTTCACGCTGCTTTTCCGGCATCCTGACCATGTGTTTCAGTTCGCTGCTTCAGCAGGACTCCGACGGCTGTTTCGTAATAAATTATTTACAAATAACGCAAAAGATGAGAGTAAATGAGAGAGAATGAGAGTTACCGTTTGTGATATAATTAAAATGTGGAAAAAGAAGGTCAGAGCCAAATGACGACTACCAGCGTTACTTAAACGGCGACCCGGCGCTGACAACACCTTCAAAAACCGCATCAATGAAACCCGCTGAAAAGCAGTCCGAAAGGGCTGCTTTTGCGTTATGAAGAAGTGTCTCTCCGGAGGCGCTTTTCCTCTTAGTGTCCGGCTGAAGAGAGGACAGCACCGGACAAAACAGGACAAAATGAAAAGGAGGAAAACATTCTGAACACTACCCAGGGAAAGGAACCCGATCAAGAACAGAACCCGACAGAAGGAGGATCGGCAATGGACACAAACAGACCTATGGAGACAGACCCGCTCAACTGGCTGCTGGAAAACGGCTTCCCGCTGCCGTGGATCGCATGGCAGCAGGACCGGGGCATAACGGCCGCCGAAGCCGCGGCGGGCGTGCAGGCGGCTCTGGACCGGGGAAAAAAGCTGGAGGAGATCAGGGCGGAAGAGCGCTGGCTCCACCCGGACTGGTTCCCGGGACCGGAAGAGCCGTACCCGGGCGATGACGGAGACGACGACCTGTTCAAGCCCCTTTCGGCGTTCGCGGAGGAAGACGCCGAATGGCTCGTGGAAGGATATATCTCCAAAAAGGATATCACGCTGCTCTCGGCGGAGGGCGGGGTCGGAAAGACCACCTGCTGGGTAACGCTCGCGGCGGCGGTCAGCAGCGGCAGCCGCTGCTTTCTGGACAGCGACGACGCGCCCGACAGAGAGCCGGGAACGGTGCTGTTCCTCAGCACGGAGGATTCCGTCAGCGTCATCCTGAAAAAGCGGCTGGTCGCGGCCGGCGCGGATGAGGACAATATCATCGCTCTGAACATCGCGGCAGATAAGAACGGGAAGCTCCGCAAGCTGAAGTTCGGTTCGGAGGAGCTCAAGGAATTGATCGCACTTTACAAGCCCACTCTCTGCGTTTTCGACCCGATCCAGGCCTTCATCCCGCGCGGCACGAACATGGGCGACCGCGGCGCGATGCGCGACTGCATACAGACGCTGGCCGCGTGGGGCGTACAGTACGGCACAACGTTCCTGATCGTCAGCCATACCAACAAGCGGCAGCAGGCGAGCGGGCGCGACCGGATCGCCGACTCCGCCGACCTATGGGATATCAGCCGTTCCGTCCTGATGATGGGATGGACGCAGGAGGAAGGCGTCCGCTATCTGTCGCATGAAAAATGCAATTACGGACCGAAGCAGCCCACCATCCTCTTCACCATCGACGGGGACGGCGTCATCCGAAAGCAGGGCACTGTAGACAAACGAGACTACGATTTTATGAAAGAGAGGCCGCGCAGCAGGGCGACCTCCCGGGAAGAGTGCAAGGAATGGATCATCCGCACCCTCGAAGAGCATGGCGGAGAGATGCGGCTGCAGGACCTGCACAGGCTGGCGGAAACCTGCGGCCATACGGATGGAACCATGAAGCATGCCAAGGAAGAGCTCGCAAAGGCAAACCAGATAAGGACATACAGCAGAGGTTATGGGAGCGACAAGCACTGGTGGATAGAACTTACTTATCCTGTGGAATGATCCTTACTCGATCATTTCCCGTCAGAGAGCGCCAAACAGTCCAGTAAGACAAAAAAGTCAGTGATATCAAGGGTTTTTCTTTACTGGACTGCCGGTCCAGTAAGAGGCAAAAGCAGTCCGGTAAGCACTCTTTACCGGACTGCCCGGTCGAGTAAGCAAAAAGCCCGTCATTGCTGGGTTTTTTGACGTTTTTCCCCTTTACTGGACTGCTTTATTCTCTCTGACAGTAAGTGTCCGGTAAAGAGCGGGCAAGAGTTTCAGCTTTCATATGGGCACCTCTGTTATTTCAATATCCGGCGCACTTCCATCAGGGCAAAGCCGAGGATGTTTTCGCCGTCCCATTTTTCGGCATCGAATCGGCGTTCGTCATCCAGCTTTCTGCCGCACGCCCATACCTTATCCGATCTGGCGCATTCCACAAGGAATGCGTCGCCGGTATCAAGCAGTTTTTGCTTCAGCTCCTCATTCTGCTCAAACTTTGCCATCAGCCCGCGCACAGCAACAAGCTGACGCACACCGGCCCATACTTTGCTGACATATCCTTTGGCGTCCCGTCCGATGCTCTGCTGTTCCTTGGTATCGTCGGTGGCAAGCACTTTTTTCGCCGCTTTTTCGTCGCCGAAAAGCATGCACTTCTGATACATGATATACTGCTCAACCGACGTGAAGTGAATGCCGTCCAGATCGAACGGGGAAGGATACCAGTTGCTCAGATACCCATGCGGCTCTGCCGGCTTGTGGAAGAAGACCGCCTCGACCTCTTTGCTGCCATAGCGAAGCTTG
>JAEEGJ010026041.1_pt1 | contig 11902 bp, 5 predicted proteins | sample 8958761 | NCBI WGS metagenome assembly JAEEGJ01 (sample SAMN16246546, study PRJNA631951) | gut metagenome | biome: gut microbiome; feature: rumen; material: RS-attached | host: Bos | place: Iran: Karaj | collected 2018-10 | reverse complement strand
CGCAGCGGACACGCCGTAGCCCGCCGCGGAGAGCACGTCCGTCTCGTCCATATACTTGCTGAAGGTGACATAGATGCCCTCCGTGGTGTACTGCACGTCCGTCACCGCGGGCGGGGTGAAATCGGTCAGCGGGATGTTCACGTCCAGCTGCACCGGCAGGACGGGCAGCAGGTGAAGTTCTTCCCCGCCGATCTGCGCGGGAACCGTCGCCTCCCTGTCGCCGCTGCTGTTGCCGTTCATCCCGCAATACTGTGCCGTGACATACCACAGGCCCTGGGGGACGCCCCAGGAATACTTGCCGTCCGGGCCGGTGGTGAGCGTGGCGCTGCGGGGGATCAGGCTGCGGATATCCGCGGCGGGCTTGAGCTGAACCGGGTCTGCCGTCACCGGTCTGCCGCCGGCGTCCGCGCCGTAGTACAGCGTGACGAGCGCGCCCTCGATCGGGTTTTCGATAACCCCCTCATAGACGATGCCGGAGGGATCGTGCCCGGGCTTGTTGTTGCCGCCGTTGCCGTCGCTGCCGCCGCCTCCGCCGCCGGCGCTGACGGGCTTGCCCTTGCAGTTGGGGTCGTTCAGCTGCTTGCTCCTGGCGCGCAGCACGCCCTTGATCTTCGCGAAGCCGTGTTCATAGCAGTAGATCGCGCTGCCGAAGCTGTCATCGACCATCGCGCCGCCCACGTTGGAGACCATCAGGCCCGTGCCTGCCATGACGAGGCCGCCAATCGGGTTCTTCCCGAGGAACACGCCGCCGCTGGAAGCGGCAAAGTTGCACTGCGCGACGCCCTGCAGGTGGTTGTGGGCAGTCTTGTACCACTGCATGAACTCGTCGTAGGCCTCATCCACCATGTCCTTCTGGCTCTGGGTGAGCTTGTGGTAGCACGGCGAGCTCATGATCTGCTCCATGTCGCCGCGCATCATCTCCAGCTCATCTTTGGCGTCGCGGGTGTTCACGCCGTTGGTATAGATGTTGGCGGCGGCGGTGATCGCGCCGTTCACACCGGCGGCTTTGCCGATGGCGTTCCCGTCCGCGGCCGCGGCGGTGATGGCCATGATCGCGTTGGCGTCGCCGCTGTAGCCCTCCAGAACGCCCGTGGTGTTCTGGACGCGGTTCATGGCCGAGCGGGCGGCATTCGATTCGGGCTTGAAGCTGCCATTGTATTTGTAGTTACTCTCATCCAGCCAGGTCGGGTTCATGACGTTGGCCTCGGCGTGCTCCAGCTCGGCCAGGCGCCGCAGATCCTTGGCATCCCAGATGCAATCGGTGTTGTTTTTGATCCAGCGCAGCTCTTCCAGCTCCTCATGCATCTCAGGGGTGAAGTTGGAGCTGAAGCGGACCTCCACATCTGCGACCTCCGTGGGCTGCTCCTCCGTCTGCCCATCGTCCATCAGGAGGATCGGAGCGTTAGTGGCGGCTTTCAGCAGGGCAGCGTTGGCGGTACCCGCGCCGGCCGCCGCAGTCCGCACCTCTGCCGCAAACGCGCCGGTCTGCGGATACATCTCGTCCAGCTTCTCCCGCACCAGCTTCAGGCAGACGCGGTCGCTGTAGGTCACGGTGAAGCTCGATGTATAAACGCCGTCCACAGCGACGAAGGCCGCGGTGACATAGCGATCCAGATAGGGCGCGCCGTCTGAGTCCGTGCCCTCGGTTTCGATGGTGTACAGGTCATAGCGGCCGCCGTCCAGCGTGAAAACGCTGTGCACCGTCTCAAGGCCCTCAAAGTACGCTTTTTCCAGCTCGAACACCTCGGCGGCGCTCAGCTCCTTTCCGGCGCTGTCTGTGCCGCCGGTATAATGGCGCGAGAGCGTGTACATCCGGCACTCGCTGGCGTACTTGCCGATGCGCAGCGCATACCAGTTCTGGATGGAGGCGTCCACAGCGGTGAGGCGCAGCCACTCCTCCGTGGGCGTGGTGTAGTGATCGTCGCTGGTGACGTAGCTGATCACCAGCCCCATGTCCGGGTACTTGCCGGCGCTCTCCTCCAGGTTTTTCACAAAATCAGGGTCGGCAGCCTTGCCGTCCAGCGCTTTTGCGCTGGCCTTTCCCGTGCTGTCATAGGTCAGGGCATAGACATAGCTGGGATAGTCCGAGGTATCCGCCTTGACCTCCGCCGCGACCGCCTTCATCTTCGCGGAATAGGCAGCGGGGGCGGCGCCGCGCATGGCAGACAGGTCAAAGCCCGTGTGCAGCGCCGGCTCATAGAGCACCTCGGCGCGGGTGACGGGGGCGCGCAGCGCCTCGGGCGCCGCGGCGGTAAAGACCCCGCCGTTTTGCGCAGCCTCCAGGAACCGGATCTCGCCGTCGGTGGTAAAGACCTTGAAGACCGCCTTGCAGCCCCAGGCCTCCATCGTGTTCAGCGCGCCGGGGTTCGTGAAGGTCGCCTCAAAGGTGGTATCATACATACCGCCTCTGTAGATATAGGCGTCGCCGATGTTGATGGTCGTCATATCCCCGTAGCTGTTGCTCCGCCAGGACATGGTGAATTTCGTCAGCTGCGGCCCGTTGGCGTCGTGCAGCACGGTCAGTACATCGGAAACTGCGCCGGAGGCGGTGACGGTCCAGAGCCGGTGTACCGTGGGCATGCTGTCGTCCGTGCCGGCCAGCGTGACCATCGCCGTCCACTCGCCCCATTCGTCGCCCTTCGCCGTGCCGATCACTGCGCCGTTGTCGTAGATCGTGACCGCCTCACCGGGGCCCGCGACGCCGGAGACCTGGATCGCGCTCTGATTCACATAGGTGGACAGCGTCTGGATATAGGCGCCGGGGCGGGATACGACGGCGGAGCCGATGCGTTGGCTGTCGACGCTGCCGCCGCTCCAGCTCACGTCCGCCGTCAGCGTCACGTGCATATCCCAGTCCAAGCTGCCGGGCGTGCAGTAGATGGCGTAATCGCAGGGCAGCGCGATGGGCTCCGAAAACTCGAAGGTGTAAATGCCAAGGCCCGTGGTCTGCTGCGCGGGATAATTCTTTCCGCCGACGGTGATGCTCTGGACCACGGTGGTGTTGGCATTGTTCACCTGTCCGTTGCCGGTGTAAATCTCCAGCTTGCGGAGCCCGCCGTTATTCAGTCCCGCGTCCAGTCCGATGCTGCCGGAAAAGCGGACCAGGTCCTGCTCGCCAAGAAAGCTCTCGGCGCTGGCGGAGAGGGTGGAGTTCGGCTGGGTGACGTAAGCGCTGTTGATCGACACGGTTTTGTCCACGACAAACGCCTCCAGCGCGACGATCCTTCCCTGCGTCATGGACACGTCCCAGGTCTTCAGCGCCCAGCCGCTGCCTGTCACGTCTGCGTATGTGGAATCGTAGAGCTGTCCGCTGTAGATGCCGGGCACAAGCGCGACCTTCGCGGTGCCCACCGGGCATTCCGCCGCATAGTCCCGCGCAAGCGTATAGAGATGGAAGGTGGAGGAGCGGCTCAGAAACGCGCCGTTCGCGCCGTAGAAGGCATAGCAGGCCGACATGGTCTGCGCCGCGCTCAGTCCTGCCACGACGCCGGGCTTCAGCATGGATGTGAAGGAAACCGTCCAGTTGCCGTCGGAACCCTTGACAGCGCTGCCCGTCAGCGTCTCGAAAGGCGGCGCGGACAGCGTGCATGTCAGCGCGCTCGCGGCGCCGGTATAAAACAGCGATGTCGTGCGGCGGATCGTCCCGGTGCCGGACAGCGTGAAGGCGTCGGTGTCAACGCCGGTTTCCGCCGCAATCTGCAGCCAGGCCTCATTGTTGGAGGTGTTGAGATACCGGGCCAGGTCTGCCGCCGCGGTGCCGTCGCCGGCCGTCAGCGTCACCTCCGCCGTCAGCAGGAAGCGCTTGACGGTCAGATCCAGCGAGATCGGCTCCGTGCCCACCGCCTGAGAATAGGCCGCGCCGCCGGCGGGCGAGAGAATGTACAGCTGGCCGTTGTCCTCGACGGTGATCAGGGCCTCCGTGTTCGGATAGAGCTTGAATCGATAGGCTCCGTTTCCGTCGGCAGTCGTCTGGAGGGTGCGGAAAACATCGCCCACCTTCTGCGTGGCGCGGACGGTGGCATAAGGCACCCCTTCGTCGCCGTCCGGCCAGGTCACTCTGCCGCTGAGCGTGACGCTGCGGTCGCCCCAGTAGGCCCAACCGATGTCAATGCACAGACTGTGATCTGCTGCCTGCGCGGTGTGGACCTGATCCCAGTCGATCAGCGTGTAGACCGAGGAGCCGCGCACGCCGTTCAGCCTGATTTGCCAGCTGCTGTCCGGCGTGACGAGGCAGGGGGCGGAATAGATCGTCCCCTCCCCGTCGGTCTTTTCTATCAATGAGAGCCGGTAATCCACGCCCTCCGTCAGGCCGGTGACGTTGATCGCCGAAAGGACGGTATACGGGGCTTCCGCGGTCAGAGCGACATTCTCTCCGCCGGAGATCGTCCCGCTGTAAGAGGCGAGCACCGTGTCCCTGCCGTCCACGAAGCCGAAAAGCTGCAGCCCGGTATAGGTCTGGTTCCCAAGCTGCCAGAGCGGTATCTCGATCGTCGTGAAAGCTGTCGGCGTGGGAACCCAGTCGGACCACAGCCTGGTTTTGGTGCCGTCTGCATGGATCCCGACCAGCCAGACGGTGCCCACCAGCTGCTCCATGCCCGCGGGGAAGGACACTGTCAGGCCGGGTGTTTCCTCCCATTCGGCGCGGATGGTGGCGTCTCCCTTCACGGTATACTGCGCGCCGGCTTTATAGGTCGCCGCGCCGTCGGACCAGCCGGTGAAGGCATAGTCCGTTCTGGCGGGCGCGGCGGGGAGGGTGAGCTTCTCGCCCGCCGTCAGGCCCGTCCGGGGGCTGTAGTCCGCGCCGTCCGCCGCCGTGCCGCCGTTCAGATCGAAGCGGACGGTATAGGTGGCCGGCTGCGTGACGGAGATCGACAGGCTTTTCATCGCCGACGTTCCGTTGCGCTGGGTCGCCTTGACGGCGAAGGAAAAGCTGCCCGAAGCCCTGGGCGTGCCGCTGATAACGCCGGTTTCCGCGTTCAGTGCCAGGCCGGAGGGCAGGCTGCCCTCTACAGACCATGAAAGCGCGCTGCCGTCCGCCGCCGTGCCGCTCAGCGTGGCCGTATAGGCCACACCCACCTTGCCGGAGGGCAGGCTCGCCGTCGTGATCGTGGGGCGTCCCTCCCCGGTCGGTGTGAAGGAGACGATGCTCAGCGGCGCGCCGGTCCCGTCTACCACCTCGTAGATGTATCTTCCTTCCTCGTAGATGATGTTGTAGCCTGCCTCCGCGATAGCTTCCTCGCTTGCCAGCGTTTTGACCCATGCACCGTAGGTATATCCGGTTTCGGTTTTCGTCAGATTATATATGGCGTACTGCGAAACGGGGGTGCCGTTATTGTAATACGTGGACTGCTGGACGCCGTAGAGGTTGCCTTCCTTCTCGCAAAGAAAGGCAAAATTCGCGGCTTTATTCTCTGGGTTTTCCGGCTGCGCCTGCACGGGCCCGACCCGTGGCGATGTGCAACGTACCGTTCCGCTGGAGAGATTTCCGTCGATGCCGCCACTGGCCTCGGTCGTATTTTTGACGGCAATCGCCTCGCCGTTGTTGTAGCCGCGCACGGTCAGCGTGGACGCGGCGCTGACTGTCAGCTTTGCGCTTCCGCCGCCTGCGTACAGCCGCAGGCCGTCCTCATAGATTGGATTCTGCGCCTCGCTGTTGAGAAAGCGTGCGGCGTTACCGGTTCCGTTTACCGTCAGCGAGCCGTCGCCGACGATGTGCAGAGAACCGCCGTATCCCGCGCCGTAAACCAGCAATACGTCGAGCGCGCTGCTTCCGACAAGACAGATGGTGAAGTCCTCGCCCATCGCGCGGGCTTCCAGAAAGGTCCCGCTGCCGTTATAGTTCGTCAGGCTCAGTGTGTTCGAAGCCAAATCATAGACTGCGCCGTCGGCACTGTGATTGACGCTGCCGTAAGCATTATAAAGCTGCGTTGTTGGCACCCCGGTTTCTGTATTGCAAATCCAAAGGTGCGCGCTGTCATTTGTGCCGCTGCTCGTGTCACCCGAAGGTCCGTTCGCACTGTGCAGCAGATTGACGCGCACGGCCTCCGCCGCGAGCCCGCCCGCGTTCGCCACCGCCGCCCACGCAGGCACCGGCAGCATCGCCAGACAGACCAGCGCCGCCAGCAAAAGGCACAGTGCCCGTTTTGCGATTCCGTTTTTCATTGCTTTTACCTCCGTGGTTTCCAGTTCCCGTAAGCGATGGGATACTTTTTTATTCATATCATACGATAAAAATGCGTCCCCTGGATACTGGGGGTTCCCCCAGAAAGGCAAAAAAGCGCCCTTCCTCATGAAAAAGGAAGGGCGAAATGCGTCGGAAAAGGGCGCTATTCTTCTGCCGCGCTGTGGAAAAGCTCCAGCAGGCCGGAGCGGGTGGAAGCGCCGGTCTTCCGGTAAAGCGACGTCGTATGGAACTGGACCGTTTTGACCTGGACACCCAGGCGACGGCCGATCACCTCCTGCTTGTCCTCTGTCAGCACCAGCTCCCGCAGCAGGGCGGTCTCCTTCGGCGTCAGACCGTAGCGCGACGCCAAGGCAGCGAAACGGGTCTCCGCGTCCGGGGCAGGGGCGGCGGGCGCCTCCGACGCGGCGAATACAAAATCACCGTTCACCGCCATCAGAACAATCAGCGCGGCCAGCCCCGCGACGTTGACCGCCATCACCGCCGCGCTCGGCAGCGTACCGATGTGCAGCAGCGCCCCCAGCAGAACCGAGGCGCTGTCGATCACGCGGCCCATGGAGGCCCAGAGGGCCGGACGCTTCGTGCCGGGCGCCAAGCGCCAGAAGACGAGGTTGTAATAGGAAACCGTGGCGGCGAGCGCGGCGTAAAACAGGCACATATTGAGCCGATAGGCCCCGGCGCTGCCCACCAGCACTGCGTTCAGCAGCGCGGCCAGGGCGATGCACAGCGCCGCCAGCGGCACGTATCGCCCCTCTCTCCGGTCGCCGAGGAGCGCGAAGAGCAGCAGACAGGGAATCATCACCAGGCGTGGCCAGGTGTAGACGTTATATTCCACGTAGCCGGAGATAATTTGCAAATGCTGGATATAGCTGTTGTAGAACTGGAGGAACAGCAGCATGATGGCGGCGATCAGGCAGGCGAAGAGCAGCGTGCGCCGCGGCGGTGCATCGCGCTGCGCCGGCGCCTCCGCCGCGCGCTCCGCCTTCCCCGACAGCCGCCAGGCCAGGAGGCAAAAGGCGAGCAGCATCGCTGCCGGCAGAAGCGGCGAGCCGCCGCGCCAGAACTGCAGCAGATATTGCAGCGCAATGCCCGCAGCATAGCCGACGCTGCCGACGGCGGCGACGCGCCCGCCCGCTCCGGCAAACTCGCCCATCCGCTCATACACCGCCCCGCCCAGGTAACCCAGGCAGGTCGCGGCAAGGAACGCGGTCGCCATATAGACCGGGCTGCTTTTTCCGAAGAGCATGGCTGTCACGCAAACGAAGAATGCGGCCAGGATGCCGATGCGCAGCCCGCGCTCCATACGTATCCGGTGGCGCTCACGCACGAAGGCATAGGCAAAAAAACCGAGAATCACGAAGATTTGCAGGACATAGTACACCATCTCCTGCTTCTGGACGGAGAGAAACCCGTCGCCGGCATGGCTGGCGATGCGCAGCACGGACAGCATCAGAAACACATAGGCGGCGTACAGGCCTATCCGTGTCAAGATCTCTTTTGGCTTCTCCGGCAAGGCGCACACCCCTTTTTCGTTTCCGAAATAATACAATTTATTATATTGTTTATCGCCGAAAAAAGCAAGTCAGTTTGGGCAAAACAACAGTGCTCCGAAAACAAGAGGGGTGGATCGCTCCGCCCCTCGTATATTCTGTCAGGCATAAATCAGCTCGGTGAGAACGACTTCCACGGCACGGCTTTTGATTTCATTCATCTGGCCTACCCATGTCATCTGATCGGATGTCTTCAATGCCTCCGTCACGCCATCACATGCGGTATGCTGCTTGACTATCAGATCAAACATCTCATTTGCAGAGCGGTCCATCTCTTCCAAATGGGCGTTCAGCTTTCCGCTGAGAAGCAAGCCAGTATAGATGCCGTCGTGGTACTGCTGCAAATAGCGTCTCCGCCTCATACCCCATACCCCGATCTTCGGTGCCGGCGGCGGCAGGAGATTGGGAATCAGATAATCTCCCTCGCGGTGATATGTAAGCTTGCTCATCGAAATAACCTCCATTTCTTGATGCTCGGCGCGTCAATGACCTTCAAAAGAAGCTCCTCCATATCTTCTGTCGGTTCTTTTCTCTCCAGCATCCTGTGCCATTCCTCGTACAATGCTCTGACAAGCAGACCGTGCTCGTATCGGTCCAGGGTCAGTTCCTTTGTCATGTTCAAGCCCTCCTTTGCCTTGCTGGAAGCATTGTAACTATTTTTTATAGCCATGTCGAATGTGCGAATGATATTGTTTGAATTTGCTTGATTCGGGCCGTTTTGTTGTGTTATAGTAAGTTCAACTACAAGTGCTTGATGCCTTAAGCCGAGTGCCGGCAACGGTTTTCTGATGTGCTTCGGCCAAGTCCGTTATGAACACTCGGACCATATTAGGACGTGGACGTAGCATATCGCTCCATGTCAAAGAATGAGGGATATCCCCGCTAATACTGGGGGTGTCCCTCATTCTTTTTGCCTGTTAAGTTGTAGCTCAAGTACGAATGACGATTTTTAGTGCACCAGTTTTACGATGCGATAATCGTAGCAAAATGTAGCTCATTTTGGCCTATGCACCAGTTTTTCTCAATTTGTCACGCGAATGTGTACGATTACACGCGAAATTTCAAAATTGGTGCATAGGATCAAATGGCTTACATTCGAAAAGCCTAAACACTTAGGTCAAGAGGTAGATCGGAGATATCTTTGAGTCTCTTGCCTATGACAAGATACTCTCTTGAAGAAGCCCTTGCGTATCTCCGAGACTTCTTGCGTGAGTTAAATAAGCTTAACAGCCAGATCATCGAAATCGGAAACACGCCCGAATTGCTGGAAGAAGTACACAAAAAATACACAGCGCTTTGGCTTTTCCAGTTATACTTCTATGTCGATAACCTTCCCCGCGTTATCGGCAGGCTGTGGCGCTGCCCTGATGAGAGGTAACGGCACAGCATTCGGATGATTTGATTACCCATAGCAGGCTGCGGGTGAAAGCCGGCGCTTGACTTCTCCACCCGTTCCGGGTTAACATGGTGATGCTCCCGCAAGGGGCGTCAGAGGACCGCGAAACTGCGGGGGCGTTTTCCGGCCGCTGCCGCGGCATCATCTTTCCCGCGCGCTGCGGCGATCGAAGCAATAAGCCGATCGCGGCAGGCTCCTCCGGACCGGGACCCGGTCCGCATTCTGAACGAAGGACGGCGATAACGCATGAACACCAGGTTCCCCCATCTGTTTACTCCCCTTCGCGTGAAAAACATCCTCCTGAAAAACCGGATCATGTCCGCGCCGAACATGCTCTTCCACACGGTGGACGGCCGCCCCACCGAATACTATGCGCCGTATCTGGAGCACAAGGCCCGCGGCGGCGCGGCGATCGTGAACCTGGGCGAGGTTTCGGTGGGCGACGGTGGGAACCACGTTCCGGAGATGAAGAAGACCCACGACAATCTGCCGCTTTTCGCCGAGCTTTCCGCCGCGATCCACGAGCACGGGGCCCTCGCCAGCGCGGAGCTGACCCACGGCGGGATGAAGGTCAAGCCCGAATACAACAGCCGCCGGGCGATGGGCCCGGTGGAAGGGCCGACGATGCAGCCCGGCGTCACCTCAGAGGCCATGACCAGGGAGATGATGGAGGAGGTTTGCCGCCAATACGCGGACACTGCGGAATACGTGCTCCTGGCGGGCTTCGACACCGTTCTGATGCATTTCGGCCACGGCTGGCTGCCCGCCCAGTTCCTCTCCCCCATCGTCAACACCCGCACGGATGAATTCGGCGGCAGTCTGGAAAACCGCATGCGCTTCCCCCTGATGATCCTCAAGGCCGTGCGGGACCGCGTCGGCCCCAAACAGCTCCTGATGGCCAGAATCAGCGGCTCAGAGCGCGTCGAGGGCGGCTTCACCGTGGAGGATACGATCTGCTTCCTGGAAAAGGCCCAGGAATACATCGACCTGGTGGAGGTCAGCGTGGAGGGCCTGCAGAACAACATGACGGCCACCTTCCGCCCCCTGGGGATCAACACGGACCTGTCGGAGGCGATCAAGCGCTCCGGCCGGGTGCACATCCCCGTCTACACGGTGGGCGCGGTGCTCTATCCCGAGCAGGCGGAGGAGATCATCGCCTCCGGCAAGGCGGACGGCGTCTCCATGTCCCGCGCCCTCATCGCGGACCCCTATTTCCCCGAAAAGGCCTTTGCCGGGAAGGAAGACGACGTCACGCCCTGCATCCGCTGCCTGGGCTGCTGCGACAGCGACAATCTCACCCGCCACATGATCTGCAGCGTCAACCCGCTCATCGGGCGGGAAGCGCGCCTCGGCTTCGGGGAGGATATCGGCAAAGCGAAGCTCCGCAAACGCGTCCTGGTGATCGGCGGCGGGCCCGCCGGAATGACCGCCGCGCTCACTGCTTACCGCCGGGGCCACGACGTGACCCTCTGGGAGAAATCCGACAGGCTGGGCGGCCTTCTGAACTTCACCGACGCCGACAGCCTCAAACACGACCTCCGCCGCTATAAGGATTTCCTCATCGCGCAGACGGAGAAAGCCGGCGTCAAGGTCGTGCTGAACAAGACGGCCACCGCCGCGGAGGTCGCCCTGCTGGCGCCGGACGACATCGTGCTCGCCACGGGCAGCGAGCCTGTGGAGCCGCGCTTCATCCCCGGCTGGGAGAACGCCCGTCATGCCCTGGAGGTCTACCGTGACCCCGCCTCCGTGGGAGAGAGCATCGTGATCATCGGCGGCGGTCTGGTGGGCGTCGAGACAGGGCTTCATCTGCGGAACCTGGGAAAGCAGGTCACCGTGCTGGAGATGGAGGAGGAATACGCCCGGGACGGCGGCTTCGGCTATAAATTCGGGCTCATCTACACCGTGGAGGAAAAGCAGCTCCGGGTGATCACCGGCGCACGCTGCCGGGAGATCCGCGGGGACGCCGTCGTCTATGAAAAGGACGGCAGGAGCGAGACCCTGGCGTGCGACTGCGTGTACTACGCCGTGGGCATGCGCAGCGAGGACAGCCTTTATGCGGAGCTCGCCCCTCTGGGCATCCGCATCAGCGCGGCGGGGGACTGCAAAAAGACGGGCAAGGTCTCCGGCGCTGTCCACAGCGGCTTCTTCGCCGCCATGGACATCGGCAGATTCTGATTGGCATACGGATCGTCACCATGAGAACGCTTCCCTGAAGCCGGCGGTTTCAGGGGAGCGTTCCTTTCGCTTATGCCGGGTCCGTACGAATCCGGCGGGGGCCGGACTCCCGTCGGGCATCCGGTTGAAGGGCGGAAGATACCGGCGGGAACCGCTCCGTTGACAACGGCGGCTGCGCATGATAAGTTAAACTATAGCGACGATCCCGCGCAACGACTATGGAACAGGAGACGACAGCATATGAACGTGAACGACATCCTTCGCGGCTTTCGGGTCACGCGCATCCGCTCCTTTGCGGAGCTGGGGGGCGATCTGATCGAAATGGAGCACCTGCGCACCGGCGCGCAGCTGTGCTGGCTGACCCGGCCGGATGAAAACAAGACCTTCTCCATCGCTTTCAAGACCCTGCCGGAGGATTCCACCGGCGTCTTCCACATTCTGGAGCATTCGGTGCTCTGCGGCTCGGACAAATACCCCCTGAAGGAGCCCTTTGTGGAGCTGCTGAAAAGCTCCGTGCAGACCTTCCTCAACGCCATGACCTATACGGACAAGACGGTCTATCCCGTCAGCACACGGAACGACCAGGATTTCCTCAACCTG